>OLJF01000021.1_pt1 | contig 297933 bp, 231 predicted proteins | sample 1609751 | NCBI WGS metagenome assembly OLJF01 (sample SAMEA4350171, study PRJEB24818) | metagenome | biome: human; feature: gut; material: faeces | place: Denmark | collected 2013-09
GTTAAGCCCCGCCACGCCGATGGTACTGCGCAAGTGGGAGAGTAGGTAGCCGCCAACTTATAGGAGAGAGAGCCGGAGAGGGAGAACCCCTTCGGCTTTCTCTCTTTTTGTATATAGGACTCACAACGAGGCAAGGCAGGAGAGACACATGAACGCCCCTAAAGTAACGAAAAGGTAAAAGCTGTTCAAAGCGACACTTTTACCCCTCTCCCCCTGTACCGGAATGCTGAACAGGAGAGAAGTGCTAAGCCCCTCGGGAACGAGTGCAGAAATTTTTCATTATTCTTGTACCAAAGCCTTTTTGAAAATAGCTTCGACTTCGTTGGGATAGATACCGCCCTCGTGCACCTTTTCGTCTGCGATGTAAAACGTTGGAACGTAATAGTAATCATATTGGTCTGCAATATCGGGGTGTTCGGTTTCTTCAATGGTTTCGATGATAATGTCTTTATATTCGGGACGTTTTTTCAATTCGTCGATGTAATTGAATGCCCGTTTACAAAATGGGCAACGAGCTTGATAGAATAATTTGATGGGCTTCATTTTCGTAGATTGTTTTTTATATACAAATATACTTTCTATTTTGGAGTGTAGTATTTTTACTTGTATTATTTTTGTATGAAATGTAAAATATGAAAATATATGAAACGTTTTTATCAAATGGGTTTAATTGTTGCGGTGATTTCGGTATTATCGCTCGTATCGTGCGGAGTGCACAGTAAAAATTCGTATTTGAAAGAGTTCGAATCATTTGTGGATAAAGTGGAGAATACCGATTTCGACACCGAGGCGGAGTGGAACGAGGCATTGAAAGAATACGAGCGGTTTACCACAACGTATTATGAAGAGTATAAAGATAAACTGACCGAAGAAGATTTAGTGGAGATTGGACGCTTGCAGGGACGTTTTATGAAAGCATCGATGACAAGAGGTGCTAAATTTATCGAAAAAAATTTCAATGATGCCATGCAACAGGCATCCGGATTACTCGATGGTCTATTCGAAGAGAATGAAGACGAAGAATAAATTTTAACGTCTTGTTTTTTTATCCCCGGAGCGATCCTTCGGGGCTTTTTTATTAAAAGCCGGTTCGAATAAAAAATTACGGAGATAGACTTTGTTCCCTTGTGATGTTTCTTTGTGTTTGGATATAAGGTGCGATTCAATAGAAAAAATAAGTAAAACTCTTTTTTCTGCACTTACCTTTCACTACTTTTGTAAAGTATGTGAAAATGAAGTGTGACTTGGCGGAATAAAATTCTGTGTTTGTCTTTCGTTATTTTTGCAGGGGAGAGGGGTAGCCCTTTCCATACATATTAAATTAAAAAGAAGCGTTATGCTTGTCTTGTAGTTTGAAAACCTGAGAAATTTTCTAAACGAGATACAAGGTTAGGCATGGTGGTTCTCGCGCATCACGGGCGTGGGCTGCTATCTCATATCTGTATCTCGGGTTTTCTCAGGACCTTCAAACTGCGGTGTGAGTGTTCAGTTCCACGCTTCGTTGTTATATTAAACCTTCTTATGGGGACGGTAAGAAGAATCTTTTCGCTATGAAACCGATAGGGGAACTCATTAAAGAGCGATTGAAAGCCGAGGAGCGCAGTGTCGCTTGGTTTGCCCGCAAACTCTCTTGCAGCCGGGCCAATGTGTACAAGATATTCTGCAAAGAGTATATCGATACCGAGTTGCTCACCCGTATTTCTCGAATCTTGAACTACGATTTTTTTCAATATTTCTCTGAACACTTGAAAGAGGAGTAAGCCGTTTGTTTGACTTTTTGACGGGATAAATGTTTCACGTAGAGGGCTGTGAAGGGGTTTCTAATCGGTGTTCAATTTCTACTTATTTGCGACAGTAGTGTCAATTTATAGATGATATGAGATTGTTCTTAATTTCTCTTTTTGGGATTTTATTTGCATAATAAAATAATAAAGAGGAAATGAGAAAATTCAAACTACTATTGATAAGTGTTTTGTTTCCGTGTATGTGTATGGGTGAAGGTGCTTATCATGAGGATAATGAGTTTATTATAAGGGCTGGATTCACTGGCTCTCATTTGCGTTATAAGGATAATATAGGGGGGACTGTAAATGTATCGTATATTCCATTTGAAATAAATTCTTGTGGGATTGGGTGGAATGCCAATTTTACAAAGACTAAGGATTATTATAGTATCAGTCCGTTGGGTGCGACAGCAACATTATTAACATTCTTGGGGTATACAGTGTCGTCAGAGATGGATAGTTGGATTCGGACTGTATTGTTTTGTATGGCCGCAGAAAGTATGGGATTGTATATTCCCATTGGGGAAAATTTTGAGTTACAGCCCTATTGGAGTTTATTAAGATTATCCAAATGGCAGAAAGAAAAAATACTTATTACCGGAGCTTTTGGTTTAGCCGCTACGGTTTATATAAAAAAGTTTTCTATAACTGCTTATGGAGAGTATTCCTATGGATATGGAAATTCCGATTGGTGGGGCGAAACACTTAGTAATGTTTTTACAGATGCAGAGGACACTTATTACAATAGGTATGAAAAGCCCTGTACCCCTTTCAAAGGTTGGATCTATGGGGTTACATTAGGATTTAGTTTTAATCTTTAATATTGTGATCCAGAGTTCTAAATAAATAGATAAGGACAAGCCGAAAACCTTATAGAGTAGGCATTAATATAAATTATTTATTATGAGAAAGTTGTTTTTATTAGGAATGCTGGTTGTTGTACCTTTTGTATTTGCAGTGCAATATTCTGGAACCGACGTGGAAGAAATGCAAAAAGAACGGTGTGGAGGCTATTCCAATCCTCCTTGTAAATGTTGTGATGGTAAGGGGCGTACTGAGTGTACAATGTGTGACGGTACTGGGTGGCGTATATGCTCTTTTTGTGGTGGTGAAGGAACTATTGATCGAGGAAATGGGAAAGAAACATGTGCTAATTGCAATGGAAAAGGGCAATTTAAGTGTGGATATTGCAAAAAAGGAGAACGTATATGTACCTGTTGTAATGGAACTGGTAAACAGAGACATGTAGGACGATGAGTTGTTATTCGGTTGTGCCTTTATTGTTTCGTTTTTTTAGTCTATTTGTGAGAGTTCAGCTCTAAGAATAAGCTAATTAACGAGATGACAGATGTGAAAAAGACTGTGTTGAACCGCATTATGAGATTAGAAATTTTATAGAGTAGGAGTAAATATGATTTTGATTATGAGGAAGATATATTTGAAATTGATTGTTTTATTCTATGTTTTATGTTGTAACACATCAATTCTGTTTGCCCAAAAGGATATAGAACAAGAGAAGATAGGCTGTTATTGTAATACAGTGGAAGTAGAAAAATCTTGTCATCGATGTGGAGGTAAATTAAAAAGTGCAGTGATAAAAGGAAAGAAGAAGTGTCCTAATTGTAAAGGCTCCGGAACTGTTAAAAGCTACGATAATGGAAGATCGGTGAGGGTGAAGTGTACGGTAGAGCATAATGGGTATGATGCCAGTGTTGGTGGTTATTTTATTTATGAGTATAAATCTGGATTGAAATGCGAAAATTGTGGCGAAGAATATAGCCGATAATAAAACAGACGGAATTGTAAAAAAAACAATTCCGTCTGTTTTATTATTGTATAAGTATTCAATACTTATTATACGAAATCACCTCGTCGGCAGATTTTCGTTTTTTCTCCCGAAGCGGTTGGGTGGAGTATCCCAATACGATGTCGAGAATGACTCGTTTCTTATCGGGAATATGCAGTAGTTTACGCACGGCTTTCTCGTCGAACCAACCGAGTATGCAACTGCCCAATCCTTCGGCAGTGGCGGCGAGGGTGATGTGTGCGGCAGCGATACCGATGTCGAGCAGCGGAAATTGTTTGTCCTTGATGAGCCCGCCTATGCCCGATGTGAAATTGGGTCGCTCCTCCACGACAAGGATATGCACGGGAGCTTGTTTGGTGAAGTGGTTCATGCCCAATATGCGGCTGGCCACGGCATCGGCCACTTGGTTTCGCAACTCGGGTTCGTCCACTACGATGAAGTGCCACGGTTGCGCATTGCAGGCCGAGGGTGCTATGCGGGCGGCTTCGAGGATGCACCGTATTTTTTCGGGTTCGACCGGACGTTCGGGATCGTACTGGCGGTCGCTTTGCCGGTGGTTGATAATTTCGTAGATATCCATTTTGTTCTAATCTTTTTCGAAGTGCATGATACGGCTGATGTATTTGCCGATAATGTCGAATTCGAGGTTCACTATACTGCCTTCCTTGATTTGGTGGAAATTGGTATGCTCGTAGGTGTAGGGAATGATCGCCACTTGGAAACTGTTGTCCTGCGAGTTGCATACGGTGAGGCTTACCCCGTTCACGGTGACCGATCCTTTCTCTACGGTCATATAGCCTTTGGCAGCCATTTCGGGATTGAGGTCGTAGGTGAAGGTATAGTATCGGCTTCCATCGACAAGATCTATTTTTGTGCAGCGGGCTGTCTGGTCCACATGGCCTTGCACGATGTGTCCGTCGAGGCGGCCGTTCATGAGCATGCTACGTTCGAGATTCACTTTGTCTCCGACAGAGAGAGTCCCTAAGTTGCTGCGTTCGAGAGTTTCTTGTATGGCAGTGACCGTATAGTGATCTCCTTCGATGTTTACGACCGTGAGGCACACGCCGTTGTGGGCGACGCTTTGGTCGATTTTCAATTCGTGAGCGAACGAACTTTTGAGCGTAAGGTGCAAATTCCCGTTATCCCGTTTCAAGGCAACAATGGGAGCGGCTTCTTCGACAATTCCTGAAAACATAATTTAATGAATTAGGGGTTATAAATAGACAAAGTCAAAAATACGAAAATTGTTCGGATTGTTATGCCGTTTATTCCCGAAAATAGTTATTTTTGAGAAAGGATTTCCTTTCATGTTAAAAAGTGCTACTATGGAAATATTGCTCCCGAAAAGAAACGATAGCGCACAAACCGAAAAACTGTCGTCGCGGACGGTAACGGTCGTTGGTGCGAATGGAGCCGGAAAAAGCCGGTTTGGAGTGGAAATAGCCCGACGGATACAAGACCATGCTTTTTGGCTTTCGGCTCAAAAGGCATTGTGCATTATGCCGCCTCACGAAGTTTGGCCGGGGTCTATCGAGGCGATGTACCGGGATGCTATGGAGCATTCGCACTATGTTTCGAGAGAGATTCCCACCGAGTTCGACCAGTTGCTTTTCTTGCTGTTGAGCGAAGAGTGTCGCAATCTGTTCGAGTATAAATTCAAAACCCCGAGGGGGGAACGGGGCAATTTCCCGGAAACTCGTTTCGATCGGGTCCAAAAGTTGTGGGAACGAGTTTTCCCGAGAAATAAAATGTTGCGGGCCGAGGGGCGTTTGTTGATTCAAAGCGAGAATTCGGAGCCTTTCAATCCCTTGCGGCTGAGTTCGGGGGAGAAGGCGGTGCTCTATTATATAGCAGGTGTGCTGTTTGCTATGCCCAATGCCGTGATATTGGTGGAAGATCCTGAATTCTATCTGCACCATTCCATTATGAAATCGCTGTGGGATTCGATTGAGAGCTTGCGCAAGGATTGTACTTTTGTTTATCTGACGCACGATTTGGATTTCGCGGCTTCGCGTGTCGAGAGTACTTGTATTTGGGTCCGTTCGTTCGATGCCGATCACGTGAGTTGGGACTATGAGTTTATCCGTAACGACGACTCTTTTCCCGAAGGCATGTATTTGGATATATTGGGCAGCCGCAAACCGGTATTGTTTATCGAGGGAGCAGCTACCGGAAGTATCGATGTGAAACTCTATCCCTATATTTTCCCTGAATACACCGTGAAGCCGTTGGGTGGTTGTAATAAGGTAATAGAAGCGACAAGGGCTTTTGCCGATTTGAAGGAGATACACCATCTCGAATCTAGGGGAATTGTCGACAGGGATCGGCGGACGGAGCGAGAAGTCGAGTATTTGCGCAGTCGTCATGTGTATGTGCCCGAAGTAGCGGAAGTAGAGAACCTGTTAATGCTCGAAGGGGTGATTCGCTCGGTTGCCCGACGTATGAAACGAAACGAGAACAAAGTCTTCGAAATAGTAAAAAACAATGTCATTCAGTTGTTCGCACAAGAGATAGAGTCGCAGGCGTTGTTACATACCCGTCACCGCATACGGCGTGATTTGGAGTATAAAATCGACCGGAGGTTCAACGATATCGGTTCGTTCGAGGATCATATCGACCATTTGACGGACGATACCGATGTACGCGGACTTTATAACACGATTTGCAGTCAATTCCGCTCATTTGTCAAGAACAGAGATTACCGGTCGATATTGAAGGTTTACAATCAGAAGTCGATGTTGACGAACAGTAATGTCTGTAACCTGTGCGGATTGGCGAATAAAGATAAATATTTGAGGGTGATACTTTCCTTATTGCGGGAAGATAGACCGGAAGCCGAGGGCATACGCACTACGATACGGGCCTGTTTCGGATTGGATAAAGAAGAGTCTCATGGTTAAGGATTGGATTTCGGCGGCTCGTCCGCGCACGCTGCCGGCATCGGCCAGCCCGGTGATCGCCGCTTCGGCTTATGCCTTTTATGCCGGTACGTTTCGTTGGGTTCCCGCCGTGTTGTGTTTGTTGTTCGCTTTATTGGCACAAGTCGCCTCTAATATGGCGAATGACTACTTCGATTATGTGAAGGGGAGCGATAAAGCCGGTAGGGTAGGACCTCGTCGAGCCGTCGCTTCGGGCGATATAACTCCGCGAGCCATGCTTATGGGTACATTCTGTGTTTTAGGGGTGGCTTGTGCGGTAGGATTGGGACTTGTTTTTTTTGCCGGTTGGCAGTTGATACCGATAGGCGTGATTATAGCGTTGTTTGCATTGGCCTATACGGCAGGCCCTTATCCGTTGGCCTATCACGGATTGGGCGATGTAACCGTGTTTTTGTTTTTCGGTCTGGTCGCAGTAAACATGACCTATTATGTACAGGCTTTACAGTTCGATGCAGATGTGTTTCTGCTGTCGATTGCTATGGGATTGTTGTCTATAAATATTCTGTTGGTGAATAATTATCGGGACATGGAAGAAGACGCTGCGGCGAATAAACGAACGACGGTGGTGCTGTTCGGGCGGCGTTTTGCTTTGTGGTGGTATTTTGTGAACGGGCTGGTAGCCGTTTTGTTGCTTTTTCCTTGTTTGGCAGATTTCGGAATCGTGTATATACTTTTACCAGCCATTGTATATCTGTTTCTTCATATAAAGACAGGGTTGGCGATTAAGCAGCGGGTGGGTGAGGCATTGAATCCCCTGCTGGGAGCGACGGCTCGGAACCTACTCGTTTTTACGATTTTGGTTTCTGTGGTGTGGATATGTAAAGGATTAGGATTATGAGCAGGACGATTTTATTCATTGCCGCATTTTGGTTGGCTGTGCCATTGTGGGGACAGTCGGGTATCATGCCGCGCCGAAGTTCTTCTATAAAAATTCCGAGTCAGGAAACAATGGAGAAAATAACCGAAGCCGACCCCGAGTTGGTAAGTCGGGAACCGGTATCGACATTATCCGATACGACATCTCGGGCGTTGCTGTTTTCTCCGGTAGCTGTCGATATGTTAGGGTTCGATAAACGTATGAGCGATACGAAAGAGAGTTTCCTTTTGCGAAACAATACACCTTATCGGTTGTCTCGGGTAGTCTTGAAAATGATTTATCGTACCCCGGACGGCCAAATGATCGATTATCGTACTCGCATGGTGGATTGTGATCTTTTGCCTCGTTCGACTCGCAAGTGTGAAATCGAGAGTTTCGACCGTTCGAAAAATTATTATCATGTCGATTCTCCCCCGTCTCGTGTATCTGGACGTCCGTTCAAAGTGAGTTTCCAGCTATTGAGATATGATATTGTGATAGAGCCGTAACGCTTTTTTATAACTTCTCGTCAACTTTAACGACTTGCGATTGACCCAAAAGGGGTATCTCCTTGTTTTAAGAGTGATTGTCGGAATAACCCGGCGACGTTAATTTATAAACTTATTTAGGAGGTATAATTATGACACCTGCAAAGCATCAACAAAACTGGCTCCCTGGAATTTTTAACGATTTCTTCGGAAATGAGTGGATCGCTAAAACTAGCAGTGCGGCTCCGGCCATTAATATTGTAGAAACGGAAAAGGAATATGAGGTTCAAATTGCAGCGCCGGGTATTACCAAAGACGACTTCGATATAACGGTCGACAAAGAAAATCATTTGGTCGTTACGGTAGAGCACAAACAAGAGGAAGGCGAAAAGGATAAAAAAGGACGTTATTTGCGCCGAGAATTTTCGTATTCGCAATTTCAACAGACTTTGATTTTACCGGATAATGTCAATACGGATGCCATTGAAGCACATCAGAACAACGGCGTGTTGACAGTGATGATTCCGAAAAAGCAAACTCCTATGATGGCAGAAAAAAAGAAAATTATGGTAAAATAAACTTTTTCTGCATGGATAGCATACATAAAAGAGAGGGCTGCAATTTGCAGCCCTCTCTTTTATGTATTATCGCCACGTGAAATTCTTTTTTCTCGTTACAGAACCTATTGCCTTGAAATAAAGGTTTATACATGGTTGTATGAAAGAAAAGAGCGGTAAGGAGAAAAAAAGTCTCGGTTTGCGGAGTATTTTTGCAGCCCGTCGATAGACGATGACTTTAATCGAGAATAAAGACAAGGCCAGTATCGAGGCCAAAACAGCGGTTGCCCAATTATGTATGATGCCCTCTACCCATAGACAAACGAACAGAATATCGAAGGCATAGTCGAAGAACTTGGCTATACCGAATATCGATTTGGCTGCGGTATGAAGGTATTTGGAAGTAAAGTCGTATTGTAGCTTCAACTCTTTCCATGCGTCGTAGTTATCCTGATAAGTCGCGGTCATTTGTCCCGCCTCGGATACTTCTATTCGGGTGTTGGTTCGGGTAGCTATCTCGTTGATAAACAGGTCGTCGTCTCCGTAGTGCAGATGTAGGAATTTGGAAAACCCTTTATTCTTGAAAAATAGTTCTTTACGGTATGCCATGTTGGAACTTATTCCCATATAGGGCCGATTGATGAGGGCGAAAGATAAATATCGGATAGAGAATAACAGTTGGTCATAAGAGCAATACCAGAAAGAGAGTTTTTCTTTTTCCTTTCGTTCGATGGCCGTATAGCCTAAAACAATATCGATTCCGGGAACGAAGTTTCGGGCGATAGCGGCCAACCATTCGTTGCTTTTTGGATCGCAATTGGCGTTCGTGAATACGACTATATCGTATCGGGCCGCTTTTATACCGAGGGTCAAGGCCAGTTTTTTATGGCTTAGGTTGCGCGATCCTTCCGGCACGTAGGTATGGTATAGATTTTTATATTGTGTCTCCAAAACAGAGAGTATGTCTTTGGAATCGTCGGTCGAATCGTCATTGACTACGATGACTTCGAATTCGGGGTATGCCTGATTAAGAATTTTCGGCAGGTATTTAACGAGGTTTTCGGCATCGTTTTGAGCATAAACGATTACCGATACCGCAGGATATGGGTGGGTATATTCTATTTTCCCGTTTTTCTCTTTTTGATAAACGCGAAAGGGGCGATTGAAAAGATAAAACTGATAGATTATTTCGATAATCCAAATCAGAATCAATGCCCCCAAGCAATATATTTCTGGGGTGGAAAAATCCCAAGAAAAGTTTAAATCCATAACATGTGATAAAATAAATTACAAACGTACATAAACTTTTTCAAACAGACCGTTTGAAATGATTTTAATATTCTTTTTTATTGAAGGCCGATAGAAAATAGAACATTAAAAAGCTGTATGTGAGAACTTTTCGTGAATGGCGAAAAATTGTAAGAAAAAATTGTAATAAAGGTTCAAAAAGATGTTGAGATATGTATAATAAAAGGGCGTGATACAACGTTATAAAATAGAATTATGCCGGGCTAATCCGGGCGGAAAAGGATAATGCGATGAAAATAAATGTGTTAAGAGCTATTGTCTTATTGCTTGTGGTTTCTTCCTGCTCAACCAGTAAGACAGCTTATTTTGAAAATTTGGATATCGAAGAGATGAGCGGAAAGATGGAGGTGGGCAATTATGAATTGCGAATAGCTCCCGACGATATGCTATCGATAACGGTTTCGTCGGTGGTCCCCGATGCGGCCGCTCCTTATAATTTACCGGCTGTTTCCTATTCTGAGCCGGGGAAGCAAGAGCTGACGATTGTCCCTAATTTGCAAGTCTATACGGTAGATAAAAACGGTTATATCTATTTCCCGATAGTAGGACGTATTCGTGTCGAAGGAATGACCCGCAATGAACTGTCGAAGTTTATAGAGGATAAAATCCGTCCTGAGTTGAAAGATCCTTTCGTATTGGTACAATTCATGAATTTTAAAGTCGTTGTACTGGGCGAAGTGAAAAACCCGGGGCAAATATCGGTACAAACAGAACGTATGTCGATACTCGATGCCATAGGTGCGGCAGGCGATTTGACTATCTATGGCGAACGGAAAAATGTATTGTTGATGCGGGAAGAAAATGGCAAACGGATTTTCCATCGTTTCGATTTGACCGATCAATCTCTATTTGGATCGCCCTATTTTTATTTGAGACAGAACGATGTCGTTTACGTTATGCCGAATAAAGCACAGCGAAATAATTCGAATTACAATCAATTGGCACAATATCGCATATCTGTGGTGGGTACTGTTGTGAGTGCCATCTCGGTGTTGGCATCGTTGGCGATAGCGTTGTTCATTAAGTAATGAAAAGATTTTGTTTATGGAAGAAAAATATACCTCGGAAAGAAAAAATGATAATATCGATATAGTCGCTTTATGGCGTGCCGCATGTAGAAAATGGTATCTCTTCGCAGGGTCGGTTGTCGTTTGTGTAGCGTTGGTAGTTTGTTATTTGAAGATTGCCAAGCCTGTATATGAAGTTTCTGCCGATATTCTTGTCAATGAAGATGAGAAAAAAGGCGGTGGAGGCTTGTCTTCGCTGATGGGAGGAATCTCTGGTGGTGGATTCTCGTTAGACGGTATGATAGGTGGTGGCTCGGTGAATGACGAGATATTGGTTATTTCGTCGCATTCTTTAATTCGCGAAATGGTTCAAAGACTCGATTTGAATATATCATATACGAGCAAAAAAAACTTTTTCAAAAAGAAAGAGTATTATCGTAATTCACCCTTTACCGTAGATATTCCCGAATCGATGGCGGATACATTGTCAAGTGGATTTGTCGTTAAAGTTCAAACGGGCGGCTCTGATGATAAAATCAAGGTCTTGTTGAAGAAAGGGTTCTTTACGACTTTGGCCGAAATGGAAGCGGCATCGTTCCCGATAAAAGTAGATTATGGAGAGGGGATTGTTATCGATAAGACCCAATTTTATGAGCCGGGCAAGAAGTTGAAATTCGTCGCTCATGTCAACGGGTATGACGGCGAAGCTGAAATATTGGAGAAAAGGCTGGATATCGATTTGTCGAATAAAAAAGCCAATGGCATTTCATTAAAAATAAGGGAATCGAATAAGCAAAGAGGAAAAGATATGCTCAGTACGTTGATAGAATGTTATAACGAGGATGCTGTGCTGAATAAAAACTTGAAGGCGCAAAACATGCTTTCGTTTATCGACGAGCGTTTGATAACGGTAGAAGAAGAACTCCATGACGCCGAGAATATTGTAGAACGGTATAAGAGGGAAAACGATTTGTCCGATATAGATGCCGAAGCCAAAATCATTCTTGAAGCAAACAGTCAATATCGCAAGTTACTGTTGGAAGCCGAAACACAATATTCGATTATTTCGATGGTAGATAGTTTCCTGAATAAGCCGGAAAACAAATATTCTTTGGTTCCTGTTACGACCGGTTTGCCCGATCGGGGAGCGGCCGAGGCGATTAATGAATATAATAAATTGCTATTGGAGAGAATGCGTTTGCTTCGTACAGCAAAGGACTCGAACTTGGCTTTACGTACACTTACCGCTCAAATAGATGTCATGCGTGAGAATATATTGAATACGGTGTCGAAAGCGAAAGAAAGTTCGGATATAGCCCGTACCGATTTGAAAAAACAAGAGCAAGAGTTTCGGGCTAGGTTGCGGGGCTTCCCTGAGCAAGAGAGAGAGTATATGGATATAAAAAGGAACCAGCTTGTTAAGAATGAGCTATATACTTTCTTGATGAAGAGAAGAGAAGAAAGTGCTATGACATTGGCGGCGACTTCGCCTAAATGTAGGATTGTCAATCCGGCTTATAGTAAAAATAAACCGGTTGAACCGCAATCTTTGACTCTTTTATTGATCGCTTGTGGAATCGGATTGGTACTGCCCGTTGTCTACTTGTATGGAAAGACTGTTTTCTCTGTTAAGTTCAATAACAAAAATGATTTGCGCAGATTGACAGATTTGCCTATTGCTGGTGAAATTTGTCATAGCTCTGCTTCGGGCTATGTCGTTTTGAGAGAAAACAGTGTTTCTCCTGCCGCTGAAATGTTCCGTTTATTACGGTCTAATTTACAATTTATGTTGCCGGGTGGAGGAAAGGGTATTCTGTTGGTAACCTCGTCAGAACAGGGAGAAGGAAAATCGTTCGTCAGTCTTAATCTGGCTTACTCGATAGCTTTAATGAGGAAGCGTACGGTTTTGATCGATTTGGATTTGCGGAATCCGAAAATTGCTGATTATTTGGGGCTTTCGGTGACTACTGGGTTGACGAATTATTTGGTTTCGAATAAAGAAGGTGGAGAGAACGATTTGATTCATCATGTGGCACAAGAAGGCTTTCTTGATGTCATAACGGCCGGCCCCGTTCCACCGAATCCTTCCGAGCTTTTATTGTCCGAAAAATTGGATAGTTTAATGGCTCGTCTTCGAGAAAAATATGATTATGTAATTGTCGATACAGCTCCTGTGGAGAGAGTTGCTGATACGTTCTCTTTGACTCGTTTTGTCGATGCCACGTTATATGTTTGCAGGGCTGATTATACGCATAAGAATAGTGTATTCAACGTCGAGGATTTTGTAGCAGAGGGTTCTTTGAAAAATGTAATGTTCGTCTTGAACGATACGGAAATAAAAAAGACTTATGGGTATTCGGTGAAACATACAAGGGGATAAGCGATGATTTCCTTGAATAAAATATTCTATGGGCTGTTTATTCTGATGCTTGTGGCGGGGATTTATACCTATCAATTGATGTGGTTTAAAAGTTCCGACGAGTTGATTACATTGCTTTTAGCTCTTTTATGTGTACTGGATATATTAAGTAATAAGAACCATCGCCGTTATAAAGGTCTTTTTTGGATCGTAGGGATAATGACGTTTTACCTGTTGTATTCGTTGGTTGGCGTTCATTATAATACCCCTAAGGCGATATTCTATGATTTTTTTATTCAAATCAAGCCCTTCATCGCTTTTTATGTAGCTTATGCTATGGGGGTAAGGTTTACGGGAGCTCAAAAACTTTTTTTGAAAAAACTATGCGTTGTTCTCAGTGTGGCGATGCTGGGAATAATACTTGTAGGCTTAGGAGAGGCTTTCTTCTTTCATGTAGCGTACTATGGCCTTATCAGTACGGTTTTATTTTTGATATATTATTATTGCTCTTGCCAGGATATGAGCCGTAAGGACAAGATTATCATGCTGTTTATCTTGTCTGTGGGTTTTTTTAGTACACGCTCCAAATTTTATGGATTTTATGTGGCCGCTCTGTATCTCTTTTTGTGGTACAAACCGGGACAATTGTCGAAAGTAAAGTTAAAGCAGTGGGTAATGATGGCTTTGGTTTTCTGTGGCGTCTTATATGTAGCTTGGGATAAAATCAATTATTATTTTATTTCTTCCGGTTTGTTTTCCGGGGAGGAGAATATGGACGAATCCTTTGCTCGGGCTGCACTATATATCAGGGCTCCTCAGGCTTTGATGGACCATTTCTTTCTGGGTTCTGGATTGGCATCGTATGCCACCTATTCTTCGGGAATAATAGGCTATTCGCTTTTGTATAAAGAATACAATTTAGATGAGGTTTGGGGACTGTTGGAAGGCGATTGTCCGTTTGTATCCGATACCTATTTCCCGGAGTTGGTACAATTTGGAATGGTAGGGATTGTATTGTTCTTTTATTTTTGGATATGGGTATATAAGAAACTGAAAATTATTACAGGTTCTCCTTATGCGGTGCACCTCCATAAAATAGGCTTGATGATCATTTTGTTTATTTTCATTGAGTCGGTTGCGGGTAGTGCTTTCTTGCAAGGTTCCGGTATTATTGTAATGATTCTGTTGGGCTTTGTCGTAAGAGATATTTCTGTGATAAGAGAGAAAGAAACAAGGGTATCAAAAGAAGCGATGGTGAAGAAATGAATAGAAGTACGAAATTTATAAACGATATTTTTATTTATGCCATAGGAAACCTCGGGTCCAAATTGATCACATTTCTTTTGGTTCCTCTATATACATATTATATATCCCCCGATGATTTTGGATATTACGATATTGTCCTGACTCTTACGTTTTTGGCAATGGGGTTTATAACGTTTCAATTGCGAGACGGTACTTTTCGTTTTTTGCTCGATAATGAAGACGAATATACTCGTAAAGGAGTCGTTTCGTTTTCCTATAAATTGATGGCCCAATCCTCTTTGGTGGTATTGTTGGTGGGGATTGTTTTTTCTTTCTTTTACGATATACGGGATTGGGGGTGGATTGTCGCATTTGTAATCACGCTTTCGTTGTATGAGGTAGAAGTCCAAATCGTAAGAGGCTTGGGACAAAATAAATCTTTTGTCTTGGCCGGTATATTGACCGCCTTTCAGATAGGATTGTACAGTTTGATTTTTGTTGCTTGGTTACGAATGGGAATTGCGGGCATATTTTGTTCCAATATATTGTCCCGTTTAGTAACAATGGTTATTATAGAATTTCGGGCACGAGTATTTAAACGCTATTTTATCGTTAGTTTTAGAGATAAGTCTCTGAATAGAGCTCTGTTGAAATATTCTTTGCCTTTGTTGCCGAATGCTGTTTGCTGGTGGCTTTTGGGAAGTTCCAGTCGATTGTTTATAGAACATTTCTTAGGTTTGGAGGCCAATGGTATATTTGCGGTAGCCATGAAGTTCTCTACTATATTAGAGACATTTTCGGTGATCGTATATCAAGCATGGCAAGAGACTGCTATTAAACAGTACGGGGCGGCAGACCGGTCGAAGTTCTTTTCCAGAATATTCAATACATATATTCTCATATTGTCCGTTTTAGCGCTGATTTTTGTTTTCGTGCTGAAAATCAATTATTCATGGCTAGTGGATTCTCGTTATTTAGAGAGTTTGCAATATTTATATCCGATGTTTATCTCGGTAATTTGTTTTGCATTGGCATCATTTTACGATTTGGGCTATCAATGTTCGAAGCAAACCGTGAGAAATCTGCCGGGAGTGATTACTACAACGGGGTTGAATTTAATCATGAATTATGTTTTCATTCGCTTTATGGGTATTTGGGGGATTGTCCTTTCTTCCATTCTTTCTTATTTGTTTATGCTTGGTTTCCGGATAATCGATACGTGGAAATTTTTTCCAGTGAAGGTATCGCTGGAAATCATTTATCCGATTTTGTTCTTGATAGGAGGGGCGATAGTATTTTATAGGGTAGATTCGATTATATTGCAAATCATTTATATTACAGTGGTTGTGATTCTTAGCTATTGTATTCAACCGAGATCGATTCGGCAGGAATTACAAATGAAGATAAAAGCCCTGTTTAATTGAATAAAATTTTGGCATAAATAAACGAGTTCGTTGGTAATCTTATTTATACGAAGACTTACGGCATGTTGCGAAAAAAGGTTACACTTGGCAGGGACAAATTTATTTGTTTCTGCTTTCGTTTGTACTATCTTTGCGGTAATAAATAGACTTTACGTATGAAAATCATAGTTATCAATCCCATTCTTTTTACTCATGAAAAAGGAGTTATACCACATGTAACTACTATAAAAGAGACGATGATCTATGATTTGTGTTTGGCTTATCATCGAGCCGGGCATGCTGTCACATTGATAGCGGCAGCCGATTATGCACCTGAGAGAGAGGAGACGTATGATTTTGAAGTCGTCTTTTTGAAGTCGATTGGACGAAAAATATTTCAACCGAGTGTACTTCCCTTTTTACCGGGAGTATGGAGGTACTTACAGCAAAGAAAAGGTGATGTCGATATGGTTTTAGCAAGTGAGACTTTTTCTATACCGTCATTGTTCGCTTCGCTCGTTGTCCCTCGTAAAACTGTAATTTGGCAGGAATTAGGAGCTCACAATCGCAAGATGAAAACTTGGCCTTCTCGCATTTGGTATAATATAGTAGCTCGCTGTTTTATGCGTAAGGCTTGGATCATACCTCGGTCGTATGTCTCGCAGAGGTTCATTCGGCGATATATGCCTCGCGTCGGCGCCCCCATAGGACATGGGGTAGTAGTGACATTGGAGAAAGAGATGTCGAATAAAAAGTGCCAGTTCTTGACTGTCGGACGTTTATTTTGGGAAAAGAATGTCATATCTGTTATTCGTAAGTTCGATGCTTTTCTTTCAAAATATCCTCAATACAGAGATTACATATTGTATATAGCCGGTGATGGCGTGTTGAGAGAAGAGTATGACCGACAAATAAAAGAAATGGGGCGAGAGCGGCAAATCGTCCTATTGGGGAAACTGCCTCATAAAGAATTGTTTCGGTATTATCGGGATTCGAAGGCTTCTTTGTTCGATTCTCTGCGAGAGTTGAATATGCTGGCAATTATGGAATCTGTGGCGATGGCAACGCCGGTGGTTACGAATCGTGTGCCGTTTGATAGTGAGATAGTAGAGAAGAGAAAGTTAGGAATCGCTAAAAATGACTGGAACGAGGACGATATAGCTCGAATGATAGAGCGAAATGACGAGTATGTGGAAAATTGCAGGGAATATGCTTCTTTAATTACTGTCGATGCAGTCGCTCGACGAATTATAGATTCGTTTGAGAAGGCTTCGAAATATAATAGCTGATGGGAAAGATTCGGGATATAACGTTCGATATAGCAAAGGGAATAGGGATTGTATTGGTCGTTATCGGGCATTATATTCCCGATACCGCTCCTTCGTGGTATATCGGATTTGTAAGTTTTGTCTATCATTTCCACATGCCTCTTTTTTTCATGATCGCTGGTTTTTTTTATGAGCGTTCTATAAAAAAGGTAGGTTATTGGCGGTTTGTACGCTCGAAGTTCGAGCGATTGATGTTTCCCTATTTTATTCTCTCTTGGACAATTATAGGGATTAAAATACTGGTCGACGGGTTTATGCAAGTCGATCACCCGGTTTCGATAAGAGCTTTATATCGAGTGTTCTATTTGCCGGAAGCCGGGTATTTTTTATGGTTCGTTTATGTTTTGTTTTTAATATTTTGTATCGCCCCGGTTTTCAAGGCAGGGAATCGCTTGGTACTATTGTCTCTTCTTTCGCTGGGGCTCGCTTTTTGGGATACGGCTCCTGAATATTTTTGTATTGAACAGTTTTGTTTGAATTCGATTTTCTTTGTATCAGGAATGTGGGTGGCCCGAAAATCATGGATAGAGCAAGCGATATACCGGTATTCTATTCTTTGGATTGTAATTACGATCGGCTTCTCGATCATATATGAATTTATTCCCGATAAATTTTGGAACGAAACTTTGGCCGTCCTCCTCGGTATCACCGGTAGTTTTATGATTCTGGGCATATCCAAGTCATTATCTCGTTTAACTGTTTCATTTGTAGAATGGTTGAAGTATATAGGAACTATGTCCATGACTATATATTTGTTTCACACTTTATTTATGGGTGTGGTAAAGTCAATTTTAACACATATATTGTCGGGCGGAAATATAATAGAATTTGTGTTCGTTACGTTATTTATAGTAGGAACGGGAATAGTCTGTCCCATTTTATTGTATAAATGGGTATGGATAAAAAATAAATTTACGTCCCGAATATTTAAATAACCTGAACACGACCCATGAAGCGAATGCCACGTATCCTTTTGGTAAATAAATTTTACTATCCGAGAGGGGGAGATTGTATTTGTATGATCAATCTCGAAGCCTTGTTACGTCGTCTCGGATATGAAGTGGCCGTGTATTCTATGGTTTATTCTCAGAATTTGCCCAGTGAAATGTCGGGCTATTTTGCATCGGAAATTTCATTTTCCGATGGACTTAAAAATAAAACAAGAGCGACTTGCCGTATCTTTGGATTAGGAGATATAAAAAAATCGTTTAAGAAGATATTGAATGATTTTCGTCCTGACATAGTCCATTTTCACAATATTCATTCTTATCTTTCTCCGGTTGTCGTAAAATTGGCGAAAGAATATGGCTGTCGTACTGTTTGGACGCTGCACGATTATAAATTGTTATGTCCGTCGTATAACTGCCTTTGTCAAGGGAAAATTTGTGAAGCCTGCTTTACCGATCGTTTTCAAGTATTTCGTCGGAAATGTATGAAAGGAAGCCGGATAGCCAGCGCATTGGCTTATGGAGAAGCCTTATGGTGGGATCGGAAAAAACTGCAACGCTGGGTTGATACTTTTGTTTGCCCTAGTTCTTTTATGGCACAGAAGATGAGAGCTTGCGGTTATGATTACACGAAATTATCCGTAATTTGTAATTTTATAGAACGGGATAAATTGGATTTTTTTCATTCGACAGAGATAAATGAAAGGGAAAAGTCGCGCTACTATTGCTATGTAGGTCGTTTGTCCGAGGAAAAAGGTGTACGCATGTTGCTCGAAGTGGCAGAGTCTTTGCCATTCCCTCTTTATATTGCGGGAGATGGGCCGTTGCTGAATGAGTTACAGGCAAAATATAGTTCGGGAAATGTCATTTTTTTAGGACACCTTTCGTCTATGGAGATAGTACGATTGGTGAAACATGCGCAGACGATGGTAGTCCCTTCCATTTGGTATGAAAATAATCCATTAAGTGTGATAGAGTCTTTGTGTATGGGAACGCCGGTTATCGGAGCCGAAGTCGGTGGAATACCGGAACTGATACGTGAGGGCGATGGTATGTTGTTCCGCATGGGAGATAAGGAAGAATTAGCCTCGGCTATTGTTTCTGTGATGTCTAAGGACAACGTGGATACACAAGGTATTGCACGACGAGCTCAAAAACGATTCTCGGAGGAACGATATTGGGCGGAATTGAAGAATGTGTATGACTTGTGAAAACAAGATGTTCGATATATAAAATTTTTGATAGACCGGTGAAAAAGGTTTATCTTTGCACGATATTTGTAAGAAATGAAAGTTTTTGCGCCTACCGATATAAGCATTATTACCACTTATCGCTGTCCCATGCAGTGTAAGATGTGTAATATCTGGAAAAATCCGACAGATCCGCGGCTGGAAATTCAACCGGAAGAATTGGAGATTTTGCCGCATGTGAAATTTATCAATATAACAGGGGGAGAACCTTTTATTCGTGAAGATTTAGATAAGATTGTGGAGGTCGCTTTTCGAAAAGCCCCCAGAGTTGTTATTTCCACGTCGGGGTGGTTCGAGGAGCGAGTATTGGAGTTGGCGAGAAAATTCCCCAAAATAGGAATACGTATCAGTATCGAGGGCTTATCTCAAAAGAATGATGAATTACGGGGAAGAGCCGGAGGTTTTGATAAAGGGTTGAGTACTCTCTTGTCACTTAGGGAAATGGGGGTGAAGGATATTGGGTTCGGTATAACGGTGTCGAATAATAATTCCGAAGATATGCTTTCCCTATATCGTCTTTCCAAAGCCTTGAATATGGAGTTCGCTACCGCTGCGTTTCATAATTCGTATTATTTTCACAAAGATGACAATGTGATTACCAATCGCGATACCGTTTGTGGTAACTTTGCCGAGCTGATCAATATGCAAATGAGGGAAAAACACCCCAAATCATGGGCACGGGCATTTTTTAATATGGGATTGATAAACTATATCGAAGGAAATCGCCGTATGTTGCCGTGTGAAGCAGGTTTGATGAATTGTTTCATAGATCCTTATGGCGAAGTTTATCCTTGTAATGGGTTGGAAGCTAAGTATTGGAAAGAGAGTATGGGAAACATTCGACAGGCGAACTCTTTTTCGGATATTTGGAACAGCGAACAAGCCCAACATGTGCGTAGTTTAGTACGCAAATGTCCGAAGAATTGTTGGATGGTCGGCACGGTCTCTCCGGTTATGAAGAAATTTGCTTATGCCCGTCACCCCATGGGGTGGATTATCAAAAATAAATTACGTTCTCTTTTAGGGAAACCTGTTTGTCTGGATAAGAAATGGTACGACGTGGGGCAAGATCCCATGCAGGGAAATTTAGGACGTGAGTAAACGGGGGAGGGGAGTGTTGCGATGAAGATAGTTGTAGTCGGTACTCGTGGTATCCCCGATATTCAGGGAGGTGTGGAAACACACTGTGAGGAATTATATCCCCGATTAGCTGCTATGGGACATGATGTGACGGTTGTTCGTCGTTCGTGTTACGTCACTCCCCAAAATAAGATTAAGGAGTATAAAGGCGTTCATTTAAAAGATATTTATGCTCCCCGCAGAAAAAGTATAGAAGCCATTGTTCACACTTTTTTAGCGATTATTTATGCTCGTTGGGTCGGTGCTGACGTTTTACATATCCATGCTATCGGCCCGGCTCTGTTAACCCCGTTGGCCCGGTTGTTGGGATTACGAGTGGTGATGACCCATCACGGTCCCGATTATGATAGGCAGAAGTGGAATAAGACAGCTAAGTCTGTGCTCAGATGGGGCGAACGAATGGGGACGAATTATGCCAACGAAGTGATTGTAATTTCTACTGTGATAGATAATATTTTACGTGAAAAGTATGATCGCACGGACGCGCACTTGATTTATAATGGCGTGAATAAGCCTGTGCCGGCAAAAGACGACAGTTATATTCGGTCGTTGGGGTTGACACCTCGACGATATGTTTTGGCCGTAGGACGTTTTGTGGAGGAGAAAGGATTCGATTTACTCATAAAAGCATTTGCTCGTATTTCCGATTCGAACTGCAAATTGGTCATAGCTGGTGATGCCGACCATGAAGATCATTATTCTGTCTCTTTAAAACGGCTGGCAGAAGAACACCATGTCGTTCTCACAGGCTTCGTAAGGGGTGCTAAATTGAATGAACTCTTTTCCCATGCGCGTTTGTTTGTCCTTCCTTCTTTTCATGAAGGATTGCCCATTGTGCTGCTCGAAGCGTTGAGTTATCGGTTGCCGGTATTGGTCAGCGACATTCCGGCGAATAGGCTTGCCTGCCTCGATGCCTCCGATTTTTTCGCCACGGGGAACATCGGCTCGTTGGAAGAGAGATTATCTTGTAAATTAGAGGGAGAAATGGAAGAACGTCATTATGATTTATCTCCTTATAATTGGGACTATATTGCGTCTCAGGTAGATTCTGTATATCGGTTAGGTAAGAAACCCCGATAATAAAAAATATTCCTTCGATAAAAATTTCCGCTATTTTCGAACTATCTTTTGTCGGTTTTGTTTTTGGAGTATAACAATGGTGTTATTACATAACAATCAAAACAAAACTGATATGAAAAAACTAATCCCAATTCTTTTTGTCGTAGCGGTATTAGCTGCATGCCAAAAAGAGCCCAGCCTTTCCAAGCTGGATGATGATTATGTGGTGTTTACCGATTATGATAAATCGGCCGACTTCGGCGAATATCTCACCTATTATATGCCGGATAGTGTCTTACTCATTACGAATAATGAAAAAGCGACCTATTGGACAAATGAAGATGCCGATTATATTCTCGAAACATTTGCCGATAATATGGCTGCTCGGGGATTCACATTGGTCGATTCGAAAGAAGATGCCGATTTAGGGTTACAGGTAAGCTATATTGAAGACGTACGTTATTTCGTCGATTATCCCAATGACTATTGGTGGTGGGGATATCCCGGATATTGGGGACCCGGATATTGGGGATCATATTGGAACAGTTGGTATTATCCCTATCCCGTAGTATATAGTTATAGTGTGAATTCATTTTTGGCCGAGTTAGTTGACTTAACGAATAAAAACAGTAGCAATCGACGGCTAACGATTCTTTGGGATTCCTATATGGCCGGATTGAAGAGCGGCTCCCCTAGATTAAATAGAAATTTAATAATCCAAGCGATAGACCAGTCGTTTGTTCAGTCTCCTTACTTGACGAATAAATAACGGGCTACCCCATTTTATATATTAATAAAAAGAAAACGAATTATGAAAACTATTAAACACATATCGTTATGGGTGGTAGTCGCTACTTGTATGGTAGCCGTGTCGACCCGGGGAAACGCACAAGCCGTTTCGAGTACTTATTTTAATGTCGATTGGCAGTTTAACGCTCCTGTTGGGAACAGTTATGCCGATAAAGCCAGTGGATGGGGTATGAATTTTGAAGGTGGTTATTATGTAATGCCTAAAATGGCTATTGGAGCTTTTATTTCTTATCACACGAATAATAAATATATAGACAGGCAGACTTTGATGTTAAAGAGCAATTCGGCTCTTACGACCGACCAGCAACATTCGTTGTTTCAGCTACCCTTTGGTCTGTTGGCAAAATATCGCTTTACGACCGACGGAATTTTAGAACCTTATGCAACGGTGAAATTGGGCGCCAATTATAGTCGCATGTCTTCTTATTTGCAGGCTTGGGAGATTTATGATGACACATGGGGTTTTACCGTGTCTCCCGAAATCGGAGTGAGTATTTTCCCGAATCCGAGTGTCCGTTATGGTTTCCACGTAGCTTTGTATTATAATTATGCTACTAATAAGAGTAAAGTATTGACCTATGATATCGATGGTCGCAACAATATAGGGTTCCGTTTAGGGGTCTCTTTCTAAAAAGGTTAGTCTCGGTATAAAGGGGGAATAAATGTATATTCATACACTTTATTCCCCCTTTTTTGTTAAATAAAGAGAGGAGAGTTGTGCCGTAGTGCTTTATATATTATTTTTGTCTCGATTATCAATAATATTCATACATTATGTATCATCGTTTGAGAGTAGGATTATTAGTCGTTTTCTGTTTATCTATCGGAAATTTATTCGGGCTTTTTGCCCAACATTCGACAGATTACTATTCTTTGTCGATGGTCGGAAATGCCGGAAACGGGATTTTTGCACCGTATTATTTGTCTGCCAATAAGCATGGGTTGGTAACACACAGTAAAAGCGGATATTTGCGAGCCTCGGTTTTTAAAGGCTTGGAGATGAACAAACGGTTTTCCTATGAGTTTGGTATCGATTTGGTTGGATTGATGTCTTCTACATCTCCGGTATCCTATTATTCGGACGGAAACCTGAAAACGTATAATCCGGGCGTGTCGTCTTTCCTCATACAACAAGCCTATATAGGCATGAAATACCGCATGATTTTTATATCGGCAGGTTGTCGGGAGCTTACCGATGAAGTAGTAAATTTCGAGTTGAGTTCCGGCGGGTTGGTCTGGTCGGGTAATGCACGGCCTATACCCCAAGTTAGAGCCGGATTTATCGATTTTGTAGATATTCCGTTTACGAAAGGCTGGGTACAGATTAAGGGTGAACTCGCGTATGGAAAGTTTATGGACAACGATTTTTTAAGGGACCATTACAATTATTATAATCAGTATATTACGACCGATGCTTTATATCACCATAAATCCATTTCGTTTCGTTCCAATCCCGACAAACCCTTTGTCGTAACGATCGGAGCCGAACTGGCAGCACAGTTCGGAGGCACAAAACGGTATTATAAAGAGGGCGTTTTGATAGATTCTCTCACGATGAAAAGTCCGACCCGCTTGAAAGATTTTTTTAAAATCTTGTTTCCGTCGTCTGGTGATGGCCAAACCAATGAAGGAGATCAGGCCTACTATTATGGAAACCATGTGGGACAATGGAATTTATCGGCGGAATACAGGTTCAAAGACAATTCTTCTGTAAGAGGTTACTTCGAATGGTATTACGACGATGCATCGGGAATGGGGAAGTTCAATGGTTGGGACGGTCTATGGGGGCTTGAATATAAGAGCGGTAAGAAAAACTGGCTGTCGAATGTCGTTTTAGAATATTTGGATATGACCAATCAAAGTGGGCCTCTGAATTGGTGTCCGAGTGATTATAATGATCCTAAATTGGATATAGAAGCCACGGGAGCCGATGATTACTACAATAACTATTTCTATAACGGTTGGGCGCATTACGGCCTTTCCAATGGTACGGCAATGGCTAAATCCTTGTTGTACAATACAGATGGTTATATGAGATACAAGCATAATAGAATACGAGGAGTCCATTTAGGAGCGTCGGGTTATATTGCTCCCGAATGGAAATATAAAATATTAGCGTCGTATCGAACCTCTTGGGGAACGATTTTTCTTCCGTTAGCCGATACCCAACACGATATGTCGGGGCTGATAGAATGTGTTTATTCTCCGATAAAACTTTCGGGGTGGTCGTTTTCCGCTTCTTTGGCCGGAGATTGGGGCGAGTTGTATGGAGATAAATGGGGTGTTGCTATCGGTATCAGGAAAAGTGGAATTTTAACAATTGGAAAATGAAGAACAAGATAATGATTCGCCGTATTTTAATAGGACTGTTTTTGGGGATTGTTGTCACCTCTTGTACCCATAATGATGGGTATATAGGTCCTCTTTTCGGGAAATGGCAATTGATTGAGATGTGGGAGAATGGTACAATGACCCCACATGATAGCCTTTACTATAATTTTCAGAGTAGTGTCATAAAGTTACAATTGGTTCATCGGGGAGGAATAGAAAATACAACAGAAAATTATTTCGGGAGTTATGTTCGTGAAAATGACATACTGAAATTTAAAATAATGGAACCCTCTTGGTTTGAATTTAAACCTGATTTATCTGTTTTCAAGTTGGAAATGGACAAAGAATATACTTTTTACATTGAGAAACTTACCTCTTCCAAAATGATTTTGACCCGGGGTGAAGATGAACGCTTTGTTTTCCGAAAGTTCTGAATTTACAGATATCGGATTTCCCGATTTTCAGAATCCTCCGAGATTTGCTTGGGATATAATTTAATGAATCCCGACCGGGGATCGAATAAGTCTTCTAATTTTTTAGCGCTGTTTCCTGAGAATAAAATGCCGTTGAGGTCAGAAGTCAGTCTGGCCGAAAACCTTTTGGGGGCGTAAAGTATTGCGCCTGTCAGTTTATGTTTATAGAGCCAGATGAAACAAGTGTTAGGATTTACTCCGCGAGTTAAGTACCCTAAAATAGTTCCGACGGGAATTTCACTGCGTACCGACGAATCCAATTTAACGATTCGGTGTGTAAAGATTTCGGAAAATCGAATGTCTTTAAACCGTTCGATAGCGACTCTTTCTCCATTTTCTGTTAGGAGCCAAATACCTTCCCAACTGTCGATTGGAGCTGTATCGAAATAATGTTTGGCACTTTCTTCGGTATAATTTTCAAGAATGAAACTACGATAAGGAGGCTTACTTTCATAACGCCCTTCTTCATCTTTTATCGATGAGGAACAGAGCATACCGATGCATAGTAAAACTATGAGTTTGATTCTCATTAGAATTTATAGTTGAATCCGAAACTTAGTAATTCTTTCAGTTGGAAATGTCCGAAGTCTTTGTTCAGCGCGCGAGCATCGTCATATCGCAGATGAACAAACAAACGAGTAGAGAAGAAACGGTTGAGGATAAAGTCGAATGTATTTTCCATATCCCCTTGTACATGATCATAGTTGGTGAAATAAAACAGTCTGCAACTCCAAACCATGTTATGATAGAACTCCCATTTGATGCGCCCTTCGAAGGAGGAACCGTATTGATTCATGCTTTTCCCCGATTTGATCCCGAAGCTGGCCGCATCCATGTCGTCGTTAACGATGAATTGCAAGTTGTAGGAAAGCGGAGAGAGCGATATTGATGTCTCGAAACGTTTTTTATCGTTTTTATATTGATAAGACATACCTAAACCCAAATTCAACTCGGCAGGAGATAGAAATGCAGCCACCTTGTTGTTGGAATTAGCGGCATAACTGGTGAAAAATTGTGTCTTGAAATTCATGGTAGCAGTGTAGTACCATTTGTTGTAGGCTTTAAGACCGAATTTCGAGTTTATCTGGAATAAATCTTCACTGATTTTTACAGAATGCAATGTGTCTTCCGGGGCACTGTTGATGTTCAATCTCCATTGTACTAAATTCTCGAATAAGATACGTTGCTCTTTGGGATCGTTATATTTGATAGAGAATTGTTGATCGCTTAGCAGATTGACGTTGCTCGTCCCTCCTTGATACCAATTCTCCGAAACATAGACTTGGGAAAATTGTATGGACGATTGGAAATTGATTATCCATCGTTTTAGTTTGATCTTTTCTTTTCCCACGTCATTTTTTATAATCAGCGGCTTTTCTTTGATAGAGAGAATATGTTTGGCCGGATCGTTTTCGATCACGTATTGTTTAGGCACTTCCGGTAGATTGTCTGTATTGTAATGTATAAGTTTCGGGTAATTGACGATTACATAGTTCTGTGCTAAATTTCGGGTCTTTTCGGCTTGAATCTCGTCTTGTAACCATTTATCGTCCACCGAAAGAGACTTTGGTTTGAATGGGCATTTTTCGGCCGAGGGTAAATGTTGAAAAGGAGTAGACATCTGTTTTTCGAACACGATAGGTAAGAAAAGTGGGTTGACAGGTATTTCGCCCGACCCTTGCATAGCTCTTATGCTGTCAGCATATTCGAGCATACGCAACATTTTGATAACCGGTAAAATCTGCTCGGTTGAGTCTGTTTCCAATAATGAAAGTAAATTCTTGTCGGCCTCTTGCTGGCGAGCGATCGAGTCGGTATCGGTAACCTGTATGGTTATAGAATCTGATGGCATGGCCATTGTTATACTGTCAGATACGATTTCGTTCGTTATACTATCGTTCTGTTCTATGACAGTCGTTGCGAATACTCCGGTTACAGAAAGAAGACCTATGAGAATAGCTGTAATTCGTGAGTTCATAAGAGTATATGTTTGTATATTTTAAGATAGTGCAACAAGTAGAGAGTAGAAATAGGTTTATTCGATTATGGCAAGGCGTAGCCTATTTTCGCATCTGTTTGCAAAGATAGTGCCAATGAGGGCAAAAGCAAGCTTGCTTGACTTTGCCGAATGCAGCCTATTTTCGCATCTGTTTGCAAAGATAATGATTATTTGATACAAATTGTTTACCGATAGTCTTTCTTTTGGGTAAAAATTGTAAAGTGTTTCTATCTGTTATGGGCTTTTCTCTTCATAGCAAATGAAAAGTGATAATTCTGTTGAATGTTGCGATAGATTGTGGATTATTTTTCCTAATTTTGCGACTTGTAAATGTAACACATAAACCATATTTTATCGTGGAGACTAAGTATATATTCGTTACGGGGGGGGTAACCTCGTCGTTGGGTAAAGGTATTATTTCGGCTTCGTTGGCTCGATTGCTTTTGGCAAGAGGTTATAGAGTAACTATCCAAAAGTTCGATCCTTACATCAATATAGATCCCGGAACATTGAACCCTTATGAACATGGAGAATGTTATGTGACGGTCGATGGACACGAAGCCGACCTTGACTTGGGTCACTACGAGCGATTCACCAATACTCCTACGACTCGCGCCAATAATATTACAACAGGGCGTATTTATCAAAATGTAATAGATAAAGAACGACGGGGCGATTATTTGGGAAAGACGGTGCAGATTATTCCGCATATTACAGATGAAATTAAACGTAACATTAAACTTTTAGGATCGAAGAACCAATTCGATTTCGTAATCACGGAGATTGGGGGAACGGTCGGGGATATCGAATCTTTGCCCTATCTCGAAAGCGTACGTCAGTTGCGTTGGGAAATGGGGAAAAATTGTGTATGTATTCATTTGACCTATGTACCTTATATTGCTGCCGCTAAGGAATTGAAAACCAAACCGACCCAACATTCGGTAAAACAATTGCAGGAGGTAGGTATCCAACCCGATATATTGGTATTGCGTACCGAGTACGAGTTATCTCTTGCTTTACGTAAGAAGGTGGCATTGTTTTGCAATGTAGATCCTGCGGCAGTGATTCAGTCGATAGATGTTCCGTCTATATACGAAGTCCCTTTGAAAATGCATCAACAGCATTTAGATGAAATCGTATTGACGAAAACCGGTTTACCCATAAACGGAGAACCTCATTTGGAGCCGTGGTTGAATTTCTTGCATCGCATGAAAAATGCGACTAAGACCGTACGTATCGGATTGGTCGGCAAATACGTAGAACTTCCCGATGCCTATAAATCTATCAATGAATCGTTGTTTCAGGCGGCGACCTATAACGATCGCAAACTCGATTTGCAATATATTCATTCCGAGAAATTAAATAGCGGAAATGTGGACGCTATGCTTTCTTCTTTAGATGGCGTGTTGATTGCTCCGGGATTTGGGCAGAGAGGTATCGAAGGAAAATTCATCGCTTTGAAATATGCTCGTGAACACGATATTCCGACATTTGGCGTATGTTTGGGCATGCAATGCATGGTGATCGAGTATGCCCGCGATGTGTTGGGATATACCGATGCTAACTCTACCGAAATGGACGTGACGACCAAGCATAATGTAATAGACTTGATGGAGGAGCAGAAAAGCATAACCAATATGGGTGGGACGATGCGTTTAGGCGCCTATGACTGTATATTGGCCGAAGACTCTATTGCTGCTAAGGCTTATGGAACGACCCATATTCGCGAACGGCATCGCCATCGTTTCGAATTTAACAATGAGTATCGTAAAGCTTTTGAAGATGCCGGAATGCGTTGCGTGGGCGAGAATCCCGAAACTCATTTGGTCGAAGTTGTCGAGGTTCCGTCTTTGCGTTGGTATGTGGGAGTACAATATCACCCCGAGTACAATAGTACGGTTCTTAATCCGAATCCCCTTTTCGTTGACTTTATTAAAGCAGCGATTTCAAAAAAATAATTTAGTAATCTCAAAATTGAAGAATGGATAAAAACACGATTTTAGGTCTTGTATTGATGGTCGTAGGTGTGCTGCTTTTCTCTTGGTGGATGCAGCCTACACCCGAACAATTGGAGGCACAACGTCGGTATAACGATTCGATTGCCGCTGTGGAAGCGGAACGTATGGCCGAGGCCGCTTTGGCAGAAACACCCGCTTCGACCGATACCGTTTCGGGAGAAGTTGCCGATTCATTAAAAAATGCAGGTTTGATAGCGCGTTTCGGCGAGTTCGCTCCTTGTGCCGAAGGTTCGGAAGAATTTACTACTTTGTCCAATAATAAGGTGACATTGAAGTTTTCTAATAAAGGAGGTCGTCTTTATGAGGCTGTTTTGAATGATTACATGGCCTATGATTCTACGAATGTGACTCTGTTTACCGGAGACGAAAACGATTATGGATTCATTATTCGTACGAATGCGCGCGTGATCGATACACGCGATTTATATTTTACTCCCGAAATCGATGGTAATGCTGTAAATATGACATTGCAGCTTGCCAATGGAAGTCAGATGGGCATTCGATATTCTTTGTCGGAAGACAGCTATATGTTGAAAATGGATATCTGGCAGAAAGATATGGATCGGGTAATTCCGTCGAGCGCTGTTTATTGGGATTTTATTTGGGACCAGAAAATGCGCCGTCAAGAACAAGGACGTATGTTTGAGGAGAGAAATAGTGCCTTGTATTATAAATTTGCAGGAGACGATGTAGAGCATTTGAGCGAGTCGGGTAACGATGAAGAGAAAGCGACTACGAGCCTTAAATGGATTGGGTTTAAAAACCAGTTCTTCTCTACTGCTTTTATTGCCGATGGAAAATTTAACGACGGAATTTTTACCTCTCGGTCTTTGGAAGAAGATAGATATTTGAAACAGTTTCATGCCGAGAGTACGATAGATTATGATTCGAAAGAGCCGCAGGTTGCCGGATTCAATATTTTTCTCGGACCGAATTCTTATCCGTTATTGTCCTCTTATGACGACGATCTTTCGGGAGACCAGACACTCGATTTGGATAAGCTCGTTCCACTGGGATATAAGTTTTTCCGTTGGATAAATACGCTCATCGTTATACCGGTATTCACCTTCTTGGGTAAATTTTTCAGCAATTATGGCGTTATCATTTTGTTGTTGACGATATTTATAAAGCTCGTTTTATTCCCCTTCACGTATAAATCTTATAAGTCGCAGGCTCGTATGCGGGTTTTAGCCCCTCAAATTAAGGAGATTAATGATAAGTATCCGGGGCAGGATAAAGTGATGGAGCGTCAGCGTTTGACAATGGATCTGTACAGCAAGGCGGGAGTGAATCCTATGGGCGGGTGTTTGCCGTTACTTTTACAAATGCCTATTCTTATTGCGATGTTCACCTTCTTCCCGTCTTCTATCGAGCTTCGGGGTGAATCGTTCTTGTGGGCGAAAGATTTGTCGACCTATGATGCGATCGTAAGTTGGGATACTTATATACCGTTGATAACGCCCTATTTTGGTAATCACATCAGCCTTTTCTGTTTGTTGATGACTATTACCAACTTGATATACACCAAAATCAATATGCAGAATACCGCCGGACAACAACAGATGCCGGGTATGAAGTTCATGATGTATCTGATGCCCGTCATGTTCTTGGTATTCTTTAATAATTATTCGGCCGGGTTGAGTTATTATTATTTCTTGTCGTTGTTGATTACGATTATTCAAACCTATGTATTCCGTAAGTGTATCAATGAGGAGAAAGTTCTTGCCGAGTTGAAAGAGAATCAAAAGAAACCTCGCAAGAAGAGCGGTTTCATGGCTCGGTTGGAAGAAGCGCAACGCCAGCAGCAGGCTGCGTTGAGAGAACAACAGAAGCAACGAAACAAACAACAGCGTCGTCGATAAATAACGAAGGGGAGCATTGCTCCCCTTCGTTATTTATGATAGTTTCGGATTTTTCCCGTTTTATTTTATGGGAAAGAATACTGGAAACATACTACTTTTATATACGATCGGCAAGTGACAACTTCGTTCTCCATCGTTCTTTTTAGTAGTGGCGCAGGTAGTTTATGCGGCAATTAGTGTAGATGATTTTGTAGAAACTGTCTTAGTACCGAAGCATGATTGTGGGTGGCATCTTTTGAGGCATACAATAATGTTATTCGATCGTGGCTCTTTATTTTTTCGACGAAATCTTTTACAGAGGCGGAGTTTTCCAACTCTTTTGAATATAGCGATACGAATCCCTCCCAATGCTCTTGCGGATTCTCATGGAACCATCGGCGTAATGCGGGAGAAGGAGCAATGTTCTTCTCCCAGATATCATATTTCAGAGCCTCTTTTTTCGTGCCTCTGGGCCATAAGCGATCTATTAATATACGATAGCCGTCCGATACTTTTGGAGGATCGTATACCCGTTTTATATTGATTTGCATGGTTACCTATTTCCTTAATTCTTTTTCCATTTCAATAGCTCGTGGAAAGACTATATTGTTTTCGAGGTGAATGTGTTGGTGTAGGGCTTTTTCAAAAGATTTCAATCTGTCGAAAGCCAATCGGTAACTGTTGCAAGCATCTTTGGGGACTGTGTAGTTTTGGGTTAATCGGTTGATATGCTGGAATCGTTCTCCCTCAGCCTCGTGTTCCGACAACATTACCGAGATGGGAGCTTCGATCGAACCGCAATGGAAATCGGGTAAATGTTTGTGCTCTTCTCTGGCCTTAAACATTTCGTAGATATAAGGGAATAAAACCAGTTCTTCTTTGTCGAGATGGCTATAAAGGCTTTCGAGCGAGTCGTGAAAGAGAGTACGTATTTTGTATAGTTCCGGGTGGCGATCTCCGTGGACATTACAAACTTTGTCCAAGAGATGTAATAATTCTGGCCCGTGCGAGCGAATGTTGCGGTGGTGGATTTTGAGAATATAGTCTATGAGTAAATCGATAGGCCAATTGGTAAAATCGATGTTTCCGTAAGCAGACGATGGAGTATTTTCGAGTTCTTTTTGGACTTGGTCGAGTTCTACATTTGCATTTTTACAGGCTTCGAGCAACGGTGTGGAACCGTGGCAACAGTAGTCGATACCGTATTTTTCAAATACATTCGCTGCTTCGTATTTGTCGGCGACAATTTGGCCGACAGTCAGGGTTTCGTAGGATTTCATATTCCGATATATTTTTATTTCCCGGAAATTCCCGGTATTGTCAATACAATTTATCGAAGAAAAAGTTTCGAGGTTTATGGTTATTTATTCTATACGTTCGGGTATAAGAAAAGAGATTATCCCACTCGTTGGGATAATCTCTTTTCTATATGGTAATCTATTTGCCGGTTAGTTATTTTCGGGGCGTAATTTTCGAACGGTCACACCGGCTTGCCACATCTCGCTTTCTCGCAACTCTTTCAACTCTTTGTTCAGTCCATCGCGATATCCCTCTTTACTGTTCGTGTCGATAGAGCGTTGAGCTTCGTTCCCTTTGGCTACCTCTTCATACAGTTCTTCGAATACGGGTTTGGTAGCATCACGAAACTTTTTCCACCAGTCGAGAGCTCCTCGCTGGGCTGTTGTCGAGCAGTTGGCATACATCCAATCCATACCGTTTTCGGCGACAAGAGGCATCAGTGATTGGGTAAGCTCTTCGACCGTTTCGTTGAATGCTTCCGAAGGGCTGTGTCCGTGTGCGCGCAGTGTGTCGTATTGTGCGGCGAAAATACCTTGAATGGCTCCCATGAGAGTTCCCCGTTCTCCGGTAAGGTCGGAATAAACTTCGCGTTTGAAAGTAGTTTCAAAAAGGTATCCCGAACCGACTCCGATACCGAGAGCTATAACTTTCTCTTTGGCGTGCCCAGTCGCATCTTGGAAAATAGCATAGCTCGAATTGAGCCCCCGACCTTGCAAGAACATGCGCCGTAAACTGGTTCCCGAACCTTTGGGCGCAACCAGTACTACATCGACATCGGCAGGAGGAACGATACCCGTGCGCTCTTTGTAGGTGATGGCGAATCCATGAGAAAAATAAAGCGTTTTACCGGCGGTAAGATGTTTTTTCACTTTGGGCCATACCTCTATTTGAGCTGCGTCGGAAAGAAGGTATTCGATAATTGTTCCACGCTGGCAAGCCTCTTCGATTTCGAAAAGCGTTTCGCCGGGAACCCAGCCGTCGGCCACCGCTTTATCCCATGTCTTCGAGCCTTTTCTTTGCCCGACGATGACATTGAATCCGTTGTCCCGCAAGTTCATACTTTGTCCGGGACCTTGTACGCCGTATCCGATAACGGCGATGGTTTCGTCTTTGAGGATTTCCCTTGCCTTTTCCAATGGAAATTCTTCCCGGGTGACTACGTTTTCGTCAACACCGCCAAAATTCATGATTGCCATTTTCTTTTTTGTTTAGAGGTTAATTAAATTGGTTTTATCTGTTTTCAAATATGATTCTTCCTTTGCAGTACACGGTTTGGTCGTCCCGTATTTCTAAGGTAAAATAATCCGGAGCTTCTTCCTCTTTCAGCAGTTGCAGGGTAGAACCGTATCGAGCTTCGTTGGCATAGCTTATTTCGAACCGTCGGATACGTTGTTTGTCATACCGTTCGAAAGGGAAAAGGTCGAGTTCGTGCTCGATGTATTTCACACTGTTGACATGTCGGTTCAAATCTATATCGTTATAAGTCACAGGATAGATTACTGCATTTTCGTCATGTACATCGCGTACTCTCGATTGCTTTTCGATGGGACATGCTTTGTCCGATATGTTCTCGGCGATATATTCGAATTGACTTATATCTACCGATGTGCGACTATCCAAATCGATAACGACCCAAATCGTGCGGGCATATCCGCAGGGAGAGCCGTCCTCTCCCAGTATGGCGAAGTTTCTCGATGAAAAATGCTTGTTATACCCTTCGATCCATGTTTGTAAAGTATAATGCTCGTTGATGAGCGGATAACGGTACATTTCGACGGTGAGCCGGGAGAGTACCCATACTTGCCGGTTTTTGATGAGCGTACTGTATCCCACGCCCCACGATTCGGCATGTAACGTAGCCACTTCGAGTATTCGTTTGGCGAGCAGGGTGAGCGGCAACTCCTGTTGGCCGTTTCCTTCGGCCGGCTCTACGGTATAAGTTTTGGAGTAGACCGGTTCTGTTTGTCGTTTGGATTGTTCTTCTTTTTCTTTCATAGTTGGTTTTGCCGGTATTGTTGTTCTTGTAGGAATATGCTTACGTGCTCGACGGTCGATTTGGTTATGGCGACACGTCCCGACCGGACGAATTGCATGACATCGTATCGACTCAGTTCTTCGAACAGAGATTGAGTTTCGTCGGGGTGGCCCGATTTCTCGATGACGGTATATGTGCGGTTCACTTCCAAAATGCGGGCATTGTGTTTGCGAATCAAATCTTCGATGCTCCTGTCGTCCAATAGTTTGTCGGTAGGAACCTTGTAAAGTGCGACCTCTTGAAAAATGATTTCGTCGTCGGTATAAAAGAAGGCGCGTAATACGTCTATTCGTTTTTCTATCTGTTTGACCAGTTTTTCCATCGTTTCGCGGTCGCTGTATGTCGTGATGGTAAATTTGTGTACACCTTCGATAGCCGATCCCGATACCGACAGGCTTTCGATGTTGAGCTGTCGGCGTGTAAAGATAATCGAAATCTGATTCAGTAATCCTACTTGGTTTTCAGAATAAACGGTTACGGTATATAATGTCTGTTGAGTCATATCGGTCTTAATATTTTTCAGTGGCGTTGAGCATGATATGGGTTACACAGCTCCCGGCGGGAGTCATCGGGAATACCATGCAATCCGGGTCTATTTGTACATCGAGCAGGTAAGCTCCGCGGTGGTCGAGCATACGTCGTATGGCAGAGTCGAGTTCTTCGCGGGTGGCGACCCTTTCGCCGGCTATGCCGTAAGCTGCCGCCACGCCCGTAAAATCGGGATTCAGCATTGGGGTTTCGGAGTAGCGATGGTCGAAGAACAGGTCTTGCCATTGTTTTACCATACCCAAGAAATTATTATTGAGAATAATGATCTTCACATCGATACCATATTGCATGATTGTACCCAATTCTTCGATTGTCATTTGCAGTCCTCCGTCTCCGGTAAAAAAGCAGACCGTGCGGTCGGGATTGCCTATCTTGGCTCCGATAGCGGCGGGAAGGCCGAACCCCATAGTACCCAATCCGCCGGAGGTAACGATACTGCGGGATCTTTTGAACCGGTAATATCGGGCCGACAGCATTTGGTTTTGTCCCACGTCGGTCACGAGAATACTGTCGTTGCCTGTGGATTCGGATACCTTTCGGGCGACCTCTCCCATATTCATCAATGGTTTCCGGGGGTGTATCTCCGGTTCTATGACCTTTTCTTTTTCCACCTTTTCACACACCGAGAAAGATTCTATCCATTCGGAGTGTTCGGCGGGAGCGATTTTTTCATTCAGCTTTTGCAATACGGCACGGGCATCGCCCAGTACCGATACATCGCACTTCACGTTTTTGTTGAATTCCGACGGGTCGATGTCTATATGAATTACTTTGGCTTGTCGGGCATATTGTTTCAAGTCGCCCGTTACTCGGTCGTCGAACCGCATGCCGATGGCGATGAGCAGGTCGCATTCGTTGGTCTTGATGTTGGCGGCTATGCTGCCGTGCATGCCTAACATGCCTTTGTATAGGGGGTGGTCGGTCGGTATTGCCGATAATCCCAACAGAGTGCAACCTACCGGTATATCGGCTTTTTCGGCCAGCTCCGACAATTCCTTTTCAGCATGGGAGATAACTACCCCCTGACCGGCGAGTATGAACGGTTTGCGAGACTGGTTGATAAGCCGGGCGGCTTCCTCTATTTCGCCGGGTTGTATGTCGGGATAAGGGTTGTAGCTGCGAATGAATTGACAGGGTTTGTAGTCGAATTCGGTCATTCCCGTTTGGGCATCTTTGGCAATGTCGAGAACCACGGGACCCGGACGACCGTTCCCGGCGATGTAAAAAGCTCTTGCTACCGCCCAAGCTATTTCTTCGCTGTGACGTATCTGGTAACTCCATTTGGTCACCGGCTGGGTGATTCCTACGACATCGGTTTCCTGAAAAGCGTCCGAGCCTAATAGGGGAGAGGCGACCTGTCCGGTGATGACGATGAGCGGCGTACTGTCCATCATGGCATCCGAGAGTCCCGTGATGATATTGGTGGCGGCGGGACCCGAGGTGACCATGACGACTCCGGTCTTCCCCGATACTCGTGCGTACCCTTGTGCGGCATGTGTAGCTCCTTGTTCGTGTCTCACGAGGATATGTTTCAATTTGTCTCGATAATCGTAGAGAACATCGAATACGGGCATAATGGCTCCTCCCGGATATCCGAATATATACTCTGTCTTTTCTGCGATGAGCGATTTGATGAGCGCTTCCGCTCCGCTTATTTTCTCTGTTGCCATAGTCGTTTTGTACAATTGGGACTCTGTTTCTTAGATAATTCGTACAGCACCTTTGTCGGCCGAGCTTACTAAGGCAGCATAGGCTTGCAAGGCTTTCGATATGTTTCGTGTTCTGTGTCGAGGGGTGAATGCCTCTTTTCCCCGGGTATTTTCTTCTGCTCTGCGACGTTCCATTTCTGTTTCTTCGATAAGCAGGTTGATGCTGCGGTTGGGAATGTCTATTTCGATGAGGTCGCCGTTCCGCACTAATCCTATGTTTCCGCCGGCGGCTGCTTCGGGCGAGATATGTCCGATGGAAAGTCCAGATGTCCCTCCTGAGAAACGCCCGTCTGTAATGAGGGCACAGGCTTTGCCGAGGTGTTTCGATTTGATATACGAGGTAGGGTAGAGCATCTCTTGCATGCCGGGGCCTCCTTTGGGTCCCTCGTAGATGATGACGACCACGTCTCCGCTCTCTACTTTCCCGCCGAGTATGCCTTTGCAAGCCTCTTCCTGCGATTCGAATACTTTGGCTTTTCCCTTGAAGCGGAAAATGTTTTCGTCCACTCCGGCCGTTTTGACGATACAGCCGTCTTGGGCGATATTACCGAAAAGTACGGCCAGTCCACCGTCTTTGACATAAGCGTGTTCGAAATCGCGAATACACCCTTTCGAACGGTCGGTATCGAGCTTGTCGTAATAGTTTTCCTGAGAGCCCATCACGAGGTTGAACCGGTTGCCCGGTGCGCTTTTCCAAAGCCTTTCCGCTTCGGGGGGACATGCTCCGTTTCGTACCGCATACTGTTCGATGGCTTCGGTTAAGGACAGTCGATCTACTCGACGGACAGATGCGTCTATCAGCCCCTCTTTTTCGAGTATGGCGAGAATCGAGAGAATACCTCCCGCACGGTTCACGTCTTGTATGTGATAGTGCGAATTGGGTGCTACTTTGCAAAGCACTGGCGACTTGCGGGACAGGGAGTCTATGTCTTGTATCGTAAAGTCTACTCCGGCCTCTTGGGCTATGGCGAGCAGGTGCAATACCGTGTTGGTAGAGCCCCCCATGGCAATATCGAGAGTCATCGCATTGAGGAATGCCGCGCGAGTAGCGATGTTACGGGGCAATACGCTTTCATCGCCGTCTTGGTAATAAGCCCGGCAGTTCTCCACGATTTGTCGGGCAGCTTGTATGAATAACTGTTCCCTGTTGCGATGGGTCGCTATGACAGTACCGTTTCCGGGGAGAGCCAGTCCGATGGCTTCGTTGAGGCAGTTCATGGAGTTGGCGGTAAACATGCCCGAGCAGGAACCGCAGGTAGGGCATGCGGCATGTTCTACTCGGCGTACTTGTTCGTCGCTTATGGTTTCGTCGGCCGATTCGACCATGGCATCGATTAAATCGAGCCCTTTCCCATCGAGCTGTCCCGCTTCCATAGGACCTCCCGATACGAAGATGGTAGGAATGTTGAGTCGCATGGCCGCCATGAGCATGCCCGGTGTGATTTTATCGCAATTACAGATACAGATCATGGCATCGGCCTTGTGTGCATTGACCATATATTCGACGCTGTCGGCGATGAGGTCGCGGGAGGGAAGAGAATAAAGCATGCCGTCATGTCCCATAGCTATGCCGTCGTCGATAGCGATCGTGTTGAATTCGGCGGCAAAGCATCCTAATTTCTCGATTTCTTTTTTTACCGTTTGCCCTATTTCATGTAGATGTACATGGCCGGGAACGAATTGGGTGAACGAATTGACGATTGCGATGATGGGGTTTCCCATCTCCGTTTCTTTCATGCCGTTGGCTCTCCATAGAGCTCTCGCTCCTGCCATTCTCCTTCCGCCAGTGCTCGTCGCACTCCGCAATTGATGTTTCATAATCTGTACTCATTAAAAGAAAAACCTTTCCGCTGTGTGGAAAGGTTTTTACAATTACTCTAATTTAACATTCTATGAGAAGTAACTACATACGCCTTTCCACCTTACCGACTCACGACAAGAAGTTCGCTAATGACCGATAGAGAAATGACGTGTAGTAACATAATTATCACATAAATATCGTTTATGATGTTGCAAATGTATAACTATTTTGTGATATAAACAAATAATTTGAAAGAAAATATATGTTTACTATTTTAAATTGCTTGTATTTACGGAGTTTAATGTAATAAATGAAAATAAAAAACATCGTATAACAGTGTGATTGAAACCCGGTTAATTTTTGTCTTCTTGCTTCTGCCTAAGGAATGGCTGGAATTGAAAAAAATAAAGTGTATATTTGCAAGGTTTTATCCATCGAGAAAAAATCAAGTTATCGGAGAAGCGTTGAAAATTCGTCGAGTTATAAAGGCAAGTTTAGGAGCGATCGTCGGTATTGTTCTGGTTGCGTGTAGTCCTACCCGCCATGTCCCGGACGGTAGCTATCTGCTCGACCATGTAAAGATAGAGACCGATGATAAGTCGGTGAAACCTTCCGATTTGAAATCCTATTTGCGTCAGGAGCCTAATCACCGTATGTTCGGGTTGTTCCGCTTTACGCTCGGGCTATATAATTTGTCGGGAAACGATTCGACCAAATGGTATAACCGCTGGGTGAGGAATGCCGGTACACCCCCGATAATTTACGACCCGGTTTTGATAGAAAATTCTCGTATGCAAATGGAGAAGGCCATGAATAATAAGGGGTACATGGCTGCTCGGGTCGATGTCGATACGGTTTCGAAAGGTAAACGTATGGACGTGTTCTATCGAGTCTCGGCAAATACGCCGCATTACATAGACGATATAGACTATCGTATTTCAAACGATACGATTTCCCGGCTTGTCGAGCGGCAATATGTCTCTCATTCGCTTTTGAAGAAAGGATCGAATTTCGATAGAAATGTGTTGGACGAGGAAAGGCAACGTATTTCCGATATGTTGCGGCGCGATGGCTTTTATGCTTTTAATAAAGAACTGATTACCTATACGGCAGATACCGCCGACCGTTCGAAAGCAGTCGATCTCACTATGAATCTCGTTCCTGAGTCTGTTGCCAATGCTTCGGGGTATCGTCCGTACGAACGGTATTATATGAGGAAAATCTATTTTGTGTTGTCTTATGACCCGACGGCGACCGACCAAATCGATGTTGCCAATGCCGGTACATATAAGAATTATTATTTCGTGGAAGGCGATCGCCCTTATATTCGACGGGAAACATTGGTGGAGAATTGTTTCATTCGTCCGGGGTTGTTGTTCAGTAGTCGAGATGTGGACAATACCTATACGGCATTCGGGAGATTGCGTATTGTCAAATATGTCAATATTCGCTTCGAGCCGGCCGGTCGGAACGACGAAGGTGTAAATCAATTGGATTGTTATATCTTGCTCAGCAAGGATAAGCCGCAGTCTGTCTCGCTCGAATTGGAAGGTACTAATTCCGAGGGCGATTTAGGTTTTGCTGTGGGAGCTACTTATCAACATCGTAATATCTTCAAGGGTTCCGAAACTTTTTCGGCTAAGGTGCGCGGTGCTTATGAAAGTTTGTCGGGCGATTTGAGCGGACTCATCAATGACCGATATACCGAGTTGGGAGGGGAGATAGGAGTTACTTATCCCAAATTTCTTTTCCCGTTTTTGCGTACTGATTTTCGGCGGCGTATGAAGGCCAGCACTGAATATAGTATAAACCTTAATTTCCAGCAACGTCCCGAGTATACGCGAGTCATTTGGGGAGCAGCTTGGAAATATAAGTGGACGACCAATCGGGGATTCTACCGTCACAACTACGACCTGTTGGATATAAATTATGTCTATTTGCCCCGTAAGACCGACGGATTTCTCGAAAACATAGCCCCCGATAATCCGCTTTTACGATACAGTTACGAGGATCACTTCATCATGCGTATGGGGTATACCTTTTATTGCTCCAATCTCAATCCCTCCAATCCGGTGCAGCGTCGCACCAATGTCTATACGTTGAGGGCTGCGGGAGAAATAGCGGGCAACGTGCTCAATGCCTTTTCCAAACTTACCTCGAAGGAGCCCGATGGGGGATACAAAATTTTTGGTATCCGATATTCCCAGTATGCTAAATTCGATTTCGATTATAGTTTTACCCATTTGATTGACGAGCGAAACTCTATTGCTTTTCATGTAGGCGGAGGAATAGGCATACCCTATGGGAATTCCGATATTTTACCTTTTGAGAAACGCTACTATTCGGGTGGAGCCAACAGTGTGCGGGGGTGGTCGGTAAGAACGCTCGGTCCCGGTAGTTATAACGGCAATAATTCTGTATCCGAATTTATCAATCAGTGTGGAGATATACGCCTCGATATAAACCTTGAATATCGCACTAAACTATTTTGGAAAGTAGAGTTGGGTGCTTTTATCGATGCCGGTAATATTTGGACGATTCGTGATTACGAATCGCAGCCCGGCGGTCAGTTCCGACTGGATTCGTTTTATAAGGAAATAGCGTTGGCCTATGGATTGGGAATCCGTTTGGATTTCAGCTATTTCTTACTTCGCTTCGACATGGGAATGAAAGCCTATAATCCGGCGGCCGGACAAGACCATTGGGCAATCGCATCGCAGAACTTCAAACGAGATTCTGCGTTTCATTTCACGGTGGGGTATCCTTTCTGATACTTCTATTTTATATGAGGGCTACAAAAAATAGGATACATATATTTGGAATATCCCGAAATATCCCTAACTTTGCAGCACTTTTTCATAAAAGGTCGGTTGAGTAGCTCAGCTGGATAGAGCAACAGCCTTCTAAGCTGTGGGTCTTGGGTTCGAATCCCAACTCAATCACTCGAAAGGGAAGCAAATTTTTTGCTTCCCTTTCGTTTTTATACGACTTTATTAATTCTCTTCCCATCTACTAAAATTTCATATTCCTCCCTTGCCGTGTCCCGTGGCATTACGGGGTGTCGCAAAGCGATATAGGTGCACTTCTCTGCAATGAATAGAGGGTTATTTACCCTCCTCCCTGCCGTGTCCCGTAGTATTACGGGGTGTTTTTGCAACGCAAAAATATAGGGGAGGTGGCACGAAGTGACGGAGGGGTTAAAAAACACTGTCAAAAAAATACTATGTAATCTTTCTAACCCCTCTCCTCAGAAACTACTGTTTCTTCGGTCTCTCCCCTATATTTTGCGTTGCAAAACACAGGGGAGAAGGTTAGAATGTTTTGTTTTGTTGTATAAAAACCTCGTTGGACTGTAACGAAATAGGAAATGTGTCTCCCTCTTCTGCGCATGTATGTACGATAGGGTAGATGTACGAAGGGCGGAGAGGTTGGAAAATACCGGCAGTGGAGTTAAGTCTCGTCCTCCTTTTGTTTATCATAAATGAGGTGGAGTGTGCCGTAGGACGAGAGAGAAATAAAACATACAAAAACTACTCCTGCTCAGCAACAAGTCGAGACGGGCTTGAAATAGAAATAAAATTCTTTTTGGAGGCGAATTTTGTAGGGGGGGGGGAATTTAGGCTTAATTCACCGAAAAGGAAGAGCTTTATGGGGGGTATGTAGTGGAGTTGTATTCAGCAATCGTTGCTGTCGAAACTTTCGACTTTCACCCGTTTGCGCGATTTGAATACCAGCATATCCGCTACGAAATAGTTGAACAATCCCGAAATAAGCAGGGCGGCAAGATTACAATAGATAACGTCCCAGCCGAATATCTTTTGGAAAATGAGTAGAAAAAACATTTTCATTAAGAAGCCGGCTCCCGATGAAAGATTGAACATGAGAAAACGAATACAGAAATCAGACGTCGAACGACGGCCGATTCTACTTTTCCATATCCAAAAATAAGAACATAGGAAATTGCTCAATACGGCAAATTCAAAACTGATGATAGGTGAAAGGACATATACCTCCCAATAGCTGCTGAATATAAAAGTCGAGCATATCCACAGTATCAGGGTATCGACACCTGTGCCCAATAGCCGACTGACTACGAATTGTAGGTAAATACGCAGCTTTAACACCGTATCTTTTTATTATTTTTTAGGAGAATAGGGTTTCAATGGATCTTGTTTGGACAAAACGCGGCGGTCGGTGATGAATTGAACCAACCATGCCACGAACAAGAAGCAGGCAATGAACAATCCGGCTACATCGAATATGCCCAATGTTTGCCCTTCGATGGTCCACTTTATTTCCGAGAGGGAAGTATACATGAACACCGTGTTGATAAGAATGACGATCAATCGGAATTCAGTTGGCCCGAGGCTGCCGTAAGTGAGCAGGAACTTACCGCTTAGGATTGTCGAGATATACGTATAAATCGAAAGAACCAAATAGCCCACTAATACCAGCATCGCTACATCGAGCCTGAACATGGGCGAAAGACCAGCTCCGATACACATGATACAAATGGTGACGGCATCGAGCGTATGGTCGATAAAAAATCCATAAACGGGTCTTTGTGCATTCCTTACTCTGGCAAGAGTGCCGTCGAGGCTGTCGCCATACCAGTTAATTACCAACCCGAGAGAAGAAATCCACAGGTAGTTTTTATCTATATGAGCCAATACGAATCCCACTGCGCATACGAGAGCTCCTACTACACCGGTGTATGTGAGGAAGTCCGAAGTAACCCATGCCGGTTGTCGTTGAGCCAGCCAAACCAAAACTTTTTTCTCTGCTGCATTGAGCACGGAAGTCTGTATTCTTTCAGATGTTTCTTTTCCCATTTCCTAATTTTTGTACAAAAGTACAGATTATTTAGCAAACCGAGTAAAAAAAGTGTATTAAATTATTCATGTTTTTGAAAGATTCGGGTATTCTGCGGAGAGCAAGGCGGGTAACTAAAACAAGTTCTTGGGTTCTGTTTTTATCCCATGAAGTTGTCGTCATGCCATCGACCGGAGTCATATCGACCGTCCGGGTAGTACATGGTTCCATAGCCTTCTTTACAGCCATTGACGAAATCACCTTCGTATCGGTTCCCGTTTTTGTAGAAGAATACACCCTTTCCGGTACATTGCCCGTTTACGAAGTCTCCTTCGTATCGCTCTCCGTCAGTCCATATATAGATTCCTTTTCCATGACTTATCCCTTCTACGAAATCGCCGTAGTAACAGTCCCCGCCTTTGTGAATGAAAACACCTTTTCCGGTACGTTTTCCTTCGATAAAATCTCCTTCATAGCGATCTCCGTCGGCCCAGAAAAAGAAACCTCTTCCAGAGGGTAAGCCGTCGACAAAATCTCCTCTGTAATATTCTCCGTCTCTCTGGGTATAGACCCCTTTCCCGGTCTGTTTCCCGTGATCGTAATCTCCTTCGTAGCAACAGCCGTCCGACCATGTAAAAACGCCTTTCCCATGTTGTTCCCCGTTTACGAAATCACCTTCGTAGCGTTCTCCGTTTGCCCACGTGTAGATACCGCGACCTTCGAATTTGCCGTTTGCAAATTGGCCCTCGTATCGGTTTCCGTTTGGCCAAGTATACATACCGGATCCCTCGAACTTTTCATTGACGAAATCTCCTTCATATCGTTGTCCTTCCGGGAATGTCATTATACCTTTGCCTTGTATTTTTCCGTCTTGAAATTCTCCTTCATATATAATCCCGCAGAGGTCGGTAAGTGTGCCCCAACTGGGTTTGCCATCTTTGAGAACTCCTTTGAATGTACCGTCCGGGAGGCTGATACCCTCTCTCGGTGTTTCGCTGTAATAAGTCATGGTATTCTTTTTATTATGATATCTTCAATCGTGTATTCGAGATAACGATATGCGAATATAGGAAAATATAGTCGATTTTCCAAACTAATAAATGTGTAAATAGGAATTTTTATTATGATATAAAAGATTCTATTTTAAATGTTTGGTGTTAAAAATTTTATAACTTTGAAGAAAGAATAAGAGTCAAATGAAACGAAAGAAAAATTTTATTTCGATTGGTTGTGTTTTATGGTCTGTTGCTGTTTTGGCAATCGTTATGTTATTGGTCTATTTTTTCCAATTTGGAGGTAATCTTTCAAATGACCATCGTCGATGGGGTGAATTTGGTAGTTATTTTGCGTCTGTAACGGGCTTATTAGCTTTTTTGGGAGTAATATATACATCTTATAAAACAGATAACAGGGTAGGTGAATCAGAAGAACGTAATCAAATGAGAGATGATAGAGATATGTTTTTTAGAATGTTGGATTTATATAGGCAGAATAGAGATACATTTAAATTAAACTATATATCGTTTTTATCTGATTATGAACATTTTATTGGCTTGAAGGGCTTTAAGAAGTGCGTACAACTCATGGAAAAAAACGTTTGTACTGATATTATCTTAGATGTGTTTTTACATAAGTTAAAAGTATGTGATTTTGAAAAATTTGATGTTTTAGTTAAATCGATTTTTAGTCAAGCCAATACGTATAGAGATTTTAAAGTGGATAATAATGGAGATCCAGAGGAAAATAGGGAAATAGTAAGGAGGTGTTTAGACACTTATAAGAATGCAATTACTTTTTCTATTGAAGGGAATTTAACAATTGAACAATATCAGCAAGTGCTATTATATACAACAAAGGAAGAGCAATATAAAGCAGTAAGAAGGGCTATGGATTTAGTTTATGAAAGCAATAAATCTGGTTTGGGTGCTTATCTGAGGACTATTTATTATTTGCTTAATTTGATTCGTTCTTTTGATGAGAGAGAAACATTAGTAAAGATTTTTAGAGCTCAATTGTCAAGGGAGGAACTAGTTTTATTATTCTTTAATGCAGTCAGTTCAAAATCGAATAGAGATGTTATACATCTTATGGTGGATAATGATATGTTTAACAATTTGAATTTAGAAGATTTATATTTTGTTTCGGGATCAACAAAAGACGAAAAGATAAAAAATATATTTAGTCTCTTTGATGAGGAACAGATTTAATAGTTAATTTATAATAATGGAAAGTATTTGAAAATATTTAATAGATTTATAATGAATGTATTGTGTTCGGTTTTAACCGCAGGGCTATTTATGCCGATAACTTTTTGTTATGAATGGTAAAAAAGAATGATAATCAAAATCAGGTTTCGCTTGTTATATTTGTAACGGAATAAAGAAAACTCATCATTTAAATATAACAAATATGGAATTTTTGACGAATGAAAAACTCACGATCGTGGGTGCTGCCGGTATGATCGGTTCGAATATGGCACAGACTGCATTGATGATGCGTTTGACACCTCATTTATGTTTGTATGACCCTTATGCTCCGGCATTGGAAGGTGTTGCCGAGGAATTACGTCATTGTGCATTTAAAGGGGTAGATATAACCTTCACGAGCGACGTGAAAGAAGCTCTTACGGGAGCCTCGTATATCGTATCTTCCGGAGGGGCTGCTCGCAAAGCAGGAATGACAAGAGAGGATTTATTGAAAGGAAATGCCGAAATTGCCGCTCAATTCGGTAAGGATATACGCAGCTATTGTCCCGATGTGAAACATGTGGTCGTCGTTTTCAATCCGGCCGATATTACGGGGTTGATCGTATTGCTTTATTCGGGTTTGAAACCGTCTCAGGTATCCACGCTTGCGGCGCTCGATAGTACGCGTTTGCAGAGCGAGTTGGCAAAATATTTCCATGCGGTAGCCGATGAAATCGAGAATTGTCGTACCTATGGAGGGCATGGAGAACAAATGGCGGTTTTTGCTTCGACGACAAAAGTAAAAGGAACTCCGCTCGCCGAGCTTATCGGAACGGAAAAATTACCGGCCGAAGACTGGGAGAAGATACGCCAGCAAGTCGTTCAAGGAGGCAAACACATTATCGATTTGCGAGGACGCTCTTCTTTTCAGAGCCCGGCCTATCTTTCTATCGAGATGATTGCTGCGGCAATGGGTGGAAATCCTTTCACGTGGCCGGCTGGTGTTTATTTGTCTGACGGGAAATTCAACCACATACTTATGGCGATGGAGACAATTCTCGATCGTTCGGGAGTACATTACAACCCGGTTTATGGTACGCCGGAAGAAGATAAAGAATTGGAGCGCAGTTATAAGCATTTGTGCGATTTGCGTGATGAGGTGATAGCGATGGGAATCATTCCCCCGGTTTCGGAATGGAATAAACTGAATAAAAATATCGAATAAACAGCGTTGTCGAACCTGTGGAATCCTGTTATAAAAATAGCGGCTTCTCGTAAAAAGCCGCTATTTTTATCTTTATATTATACGGGAACCGGTAAATCAACGTCCGAAGTTAAATATGTCGGAGTGTATATGCTCCCGATCCATAATGACTTTCAACTCTTCCACTTTATCGGGATAAGTATTAGCTAAATTATTGTCTTCATGCGGGTCTTCGGCAATGTTGTACAACTCATGAGTCGGGTTTCCGTTTTTGATATTTTGTCGAATCAGTTTCCAATCTCCGGCTCTTACGGCTTGGCGACCGTTTTCCTCGTGGAACTCCCAATACAAGAAGTCATGTTGCCGTTGTTCCCCCTTTCCGGTCAGAGTAGGGAGTATAGACAACCCGTCCATCGCCTCTTCGCGCCAATTCGTATCTTCACCCAACAATTCTACGAAAGTAGGCATCATATCCCAGCCGGCTGCCATCAAGTCGCTTATAGAGCCGGCTTCGATAGTCCCCGGCCAATAGGCGATATAAGGCACGCGCATACCGCCCTCGTACAAAGCTCGTTTCAATCCTCTCAGTCGTTCCTCTGTGTTGAAGAAAGTCGGATCTGCTCCTCCCTCGTTATGAGGGCCGTTATCGCTCGTGAATATAAATAAAGTCTTTTCGGAGATACCCAGCTCTTTCAGTTTATCGATGATTTGTCCCACATACGTGTCCAATCGGGTAATCATAGCCGCAAATTGTGCGCGGGGATTAGTTGCTGTACCATAATCTCCGTTGTCGTACCACGGGTGGGGCTCTTGAAATTTACCTTTATACATATCGACGATACTGTCTTGCGGCTGACACAGTTCGGCATGGGGAATCGTATATGTGAAATAACCGAAAAATGCCTTGTCCTTATTGTCTTCGATGAATTTCATTGCATGTTCGTGTATGGCATCTTGCGAATAACGTCCGTTTTGATACTCTTTTTCTTGGTTATTCCACAAATACTCCGGGTAGTAAGAGTGCGCTTTGCGCTGACAGTTGTATCCGTAAAATACGTCGAATCCCATATTGTTAGCTTCTCCGCCCGAACCGGGATAACCCATACCCCATTTACCGAAACAACCTGTCACATATCCGTTTTGTTGAAACAGATGTCCCAACGTTTCTACGTTCGGGTCGAGTGGCTCTTGTCCTTCGGGTTGTATTTCTTTATTTCCCCGTATTTTGGTATGTCCGGTGTGTTGCCCGGTCATCAACGAAGCTCTTGATGGAGCGCTTACGGCTGTACTTGCATAAAATTGAGTGAAACTCATGCCTTTATTTACGAGCCTGTTCAGATTGGGAGTCGATATCATTTGTTGGCCGTAGGCCTCTATATCGCTGTATCCCATGTCGTCGCAAAGCAAGTAAATGACATTGGGGCGTTCTGTTGTGGCGACAGCATCTCTCTCTTGGGCGAAGCACAAACCCGAAGTAAGGAGCAGGCTGCTTGCAGGGTATATAAATTTATTGGTATTCATACGTTTTATAAAGGTGTTTAAAGTTTGCTATCGAGAAGTTTGAGTGTGGTCGTTTTCCCGTTTTCCGGTTCGATGACTAAGACGATAAATCTTTCGGGATATTTCAATTCCCCTTCGAAGACGGTATCGGCAGAAAAGTAATTTCCTAACAGTTGGCCGGAGAGGCTCACTGCTTTGATCGTGTTGCGTCCGTCCAGTCCGGTTATGCTCAGTCGTCCGTCGTAGAGGTGGGCTTTGGGTGCTACGCTTCTGTCTCCGTTTTCAATTCCTGTGGGGGTTTTTAAAGGCACTCGATAAAAATACCACCCCGAACCTGTTCCTATACCGGCGTTGTATAGAACGACTCCCCATGTACCGTCTTGGGCGTTTAACAGATAGGAATTGTCGCCTTCGTACTTGATAGAGTAGCTCCCGTTTTCATGACCGCTGGATTCGATTGTGAATTGACTCCCGAGAGTAGAAGCGGTAAAATATTCTTTTTCTAAGACTTTCGACCCGGATATTTGCAAGTTCGTCCCTTTGTTTACGATATATACCCGATTATTTCCGGCATCTTCCAACCGCCAGAGAAATTTGTCTGTTTGGTTCGCCGGTTTTTCCACCCTCAGTGCGGTGGAATAATCCCCACCTGTGTTCGTATCATAGGCGATATATCTCTCTCTTCGGTTGGCGTCGGTGTGAGCATTCATGATTTGATACCAAATCGGGCCTTCGGCCGTGCTTATTTCGGGGGTGGCTAATACGGGAACAGCGGCTTCGAATACGGCTATCAGGCTCGTACTTTTCGTTACGGTAAATGTGTAGACCGATTCTTCACTCACGATTTCGTTTCCCTCTTGCCAACCTTTGAATTCTATGGCAGACTCCGAATTTTCATTGATAATAGCTTTTACGGTGACTTGTGTCCCTATTTCGTAACGGCCGGCGTCGTTTGCCGGTGTTTCGATAATGGCAGTTCCCAGTTCGTCGTTGTTCGATGATACGCTTATAAAGCGGTCGGTTCTATCCGATGCTTCCAAAACATACACTACGAAATCATATACCCGTCCGCTAATCGAGGCATCGGCCGAGGAGGGGGTTGTCGATTCGATTCTTATGCGTATGCGAGTTTTTCCGAGTTCTGCGTTTTCGGGTATCGCTATGGTCTGTACGAAACTTTTGGTGGAGGCTGCTACTTGGGCGGGTCGTGATTCCTTTTCGAATACACCGTCGCGGTTCCAGTCGGTGTAAGTCGAGAGGGTATAGTTCGACGGATCGACGGTCATAGTCGCATTGAACTCGAAAGTTTCGCCCGCGATCAATAAGGAAGTCTCTTTCGACACTATGGCGAAATAACTGCCGGGAGAGTTCGGTTTTGCATATCCCAACGGGTAGATGACTGCATCGCCCGAGGTCGTTGCCGAAGAGATATAGCCTCCGTTGGCAGATCCGGCCGGCATTTGGTATACGGGGCTTTTTTCGCTGATACGCCCCAGCCGTATCATGGTTTCGAAAGGGTTCGATGAAATGTAGTCGTTACTCGAATCGTCGGCGGCTATTGCCGGTATTGTCATTGTAGCAACGGTGGCCGCTGCCAGAAATTTAAAGAATATATTCATGTCTTATCTATTGGATATAAATACAAAAGCATAGGACAATATAATTTTATCCTATGCTTTTATATCAGAGTTATTTAATGAATTTGATCATTTCTCCGCCTACATTTGCGATATACACACCTTTTTCGAGGGCCGATACAGAGATTTCTGTTGCATTGTTTACTTGCAAGACAATCTGTCCCGACAAATTATAAACGGTGGTTTGGGTGGGATTGGGGGAAATCAAGAGTCCGGCGTGAGCATCGTAATAAACCTTACCGGAAGCTATTCCTTTGATTCCCGATGCCGGAGAGATGGCGATTTCGAAATCATAGGCAATACCGTTTCTTATCTCGTTATAGAATTCGGTAAAGACTTTCGAGGGCCAGTCGTTGGACCAGGGATCGGGCCCCATGTAAACGACGCGCATGCGATAGGTTCCGGGAGCGGTTTCGGCCGGAACGGTTATCGTTCTGTCCCAACCTTCTGTAACATTGCCGTCAGGATCGTCGAAAGTATTGTCGCCTGAGTTATTGCCTACGGCAGCGTAAATCTCGTTTTCGCCGCTGAATTCTTTATCGTTGTTCCAGTCTATGTAGAGTGTTTGGTAAGACCAGATGATTTCAGGCTCGCATACGATGTCTCTATATCCGTTGTTATAGGTGATATCCTCGTTATACTGCTTGAAATTCATGGAGAAGTTTTCAACACCCTCTTCGAGGCGGATCGGATTTTCGGTCTTGTCGATAACAGCTCCTTCTACTTGTGGTGTATGTAGTTTTTTATATTCGGTGAAGGGGAGTTCTTCTTGGGTTGCGCAGGTAAACAGAGTCTCGGTTTTATCGCCTGCGGTATAAGAAACAGAGCCTAAATAACGGTTCTGTTGATTAAGGTCCGTGACGTAGAAACGGGTCATGATGGGATAATCCTTTTCGACGAATTCGGCGACGAGAGTTTTATCTTCTGTTCCTTCGTAAGAATAAGTGTGTCTGTAACTTATAACAGTTTCAGTTCCCTCTTCCACCCATCTGTAAAACATATAGTTGTCGGCTGCGGTCGCTTTTACGATAAGAGCTTCCGTTTCAGGAACCTCTACACTTGTCGACTCTTTTCCTTCTATGGATACCGATCCTTTTGCCGAGTCTGCCGATTTTACTGAGACGGTTTTGGTAGCCGTTGGAGGGGTGTATTGAGCCGGATAGAAAAACCAGCCCGAGGCTTGGTGTGTTCCCATTTCATAAACGGTTACACCGTAATCCCATGACGTATCTGCGGCGTTCAGATAAGCGGCTCCCGAAATCCCAGTGTAATCCAGACAGTATTGTTTATCGGCACACTGCTGTTGTCCTGTGGAAGCAGATGTGGCCAGTACCCAAACAGCACCCTCGTCTGCACTCATCTCTAACATCGTATTGTTGATAGCGGTAGCTTCTACTGGAACAACAATGCGCATACCGCTCGAATGAACCAGTACGCAGTAATTGTCGCCTCCGTCCGCTTTTTCCAAACGCCAGATGTAAGCAGCATCGGTTGGCGGTGTGGTTAGCTGGTCGGTACATAAATTCGAACCGTCCCATTTCATAAATCGGTTTTGTCGATCGGAAGCCGTGAGGTGGGACGACATCATTATATACCATTTGGGGGATTCCGCTGTGCTTATTTCGGGTTCGACAACCCCTGAAATAGGAGTAACCTGTGCTACGGATAGATTTGAAACAAGTAGACCTGCTAAAAGCAGTAACGGATTAAATAAAGATTTTTTCATACATAAAGTGTTTTTAATGGGTAATTAAATGTGTTTGTTTATTTTTTAATGATATTAGTAACGAACGGTTGTCTTTTATATAATTTTATTATGGGTTATTTCTAACGGTATGTAATCGCTTATATATTTTATAACTAATATGAAGGTTTAATCCCTAGTGAGAAAATTGGTTTTTTATGATTTACCTCATAAATAGTAATATTATACTATAATTAATTATATATTTATAAGGTGAATTTCTCCCATCGACTGCTAAAAGTATTACTATATTGGAGGGGGAAGTCTGAGTGAATACCCTCGTAGAGGTTCTCGAATGTCGCTTGAAAAAAATTAAAACAGTTTCTAAATATTTCGTATTGGATTATTTCTTAAAAAAGTTGTAAATTGCAGCGAATTTTAAATTTCAGGTTATGAAAAGATATTTGGTCACCGGTGCGGCCGGATTTATTGGGGCGAACTTTTTGAAATATTTGTTGAAAAAGTACGAAGAAGATATATATGTGGTCGTTTTAGACAAACTTACGTATGCCGGGAATCTGGGTACTATTAAAGACGAAATAGCCGATTCGAGAGTGCGGTTCGTGAAGGGGGACATACGCAATGCTGAATTGGTAGCGAACATTTTTGCCGAAACCGATATAGATTATGTGGTCAATTTTGCGGCCGAATCGCACGTAGACCGCAGTATAGCCAATCCGCAGCTCTTCTTGGAAACGAATATATTGGGCACGCAGAATATGCTCGATTGCGCCCGCAAGGCTTGGTATAAGGGAAAAGATTCCGAAGGGAAGCCTCTCTATGCCGAGGGAAAGAAATTCTTGCAAGTATCGACCGACGAGGTCTACGGCTCGTTGTCTAAGGATTATATCGACCCGCAGCCGTTGGAAATTACCGATGCCGATGTGCGCAAAGTGGTGACCGGACGTACCGACCTGCATACTTATGGCAAGCGGTTCTTTACGGAGACGACACCGCTCGATCCCCGTTCTCCTTATTCGGCTTCGAAGACGAGTGCCGATATGTTCGTGAGGGCTTACCACGAAACCTACGGCATGCCGGTGAATATTACCCGGTGTTCCAACAATTACGGTCCCTATCATTTCCCGGAAAAATTGATACCTCTGATTATCAAGAATATATTGGCCGGTCAGAAACTCCCGGTCTATGGTAAGGGCGACAATGTGCGCGACTGGCTCTATGTGGAAGACCACGCTAAGGCTATCGATGCCGTATTGGAACGCGGCCGTATCGGCGAAGTCTATAATGTGGGCGGATTCAACGAAGAACAGAATATCAATATCGTGAAGCTCATCATCGGTATTATTGCCCGTATCATGCGGGAAGAACCGGAATATCGTAGGGTATTGAAGACCGATGTGAAGAATATTAACGAGGATTTGATTACTTTCGTGGGCGACCGTCCGGGGCACGACATGCGTTATGCCATCGATCCGTCGAAGATTGCCCGTGAATTGGGCTGGTATCCCGAGACCCCCTTTACCGTGGGGATAGAGAAAACTGTGCGTTGGTATCTCGATCATCAAGATTGGGTGGACGAAGTAGTCAGCGGCGATTACCAGAAATATTACGAACAAATGTATGGCAATCGTTGATTGCCCTAATAAGATACGAACGATGAAAGGCATAGTATTGGCCGGAGGCTCCGGCACGAGATTGTATCCCATTACTCGGGGAGTATCGAAGCAGATGCTTCCGGTGTATGACAAACCTATGATTTATTACCCCATATCGGTATTGATGTTGTCTGGTATTCGTGAGATACTTATTATCAGCACTCCTACCGATTTGCCCGGATTCAAGAGATTGTTGGGAGACGGCGGACAGTTCGGCGTGCGTTTCGAGTATGCCGAGCAGCCATCGCCCGATGGACTGGCGCAGGCGTTTATCATCGGGGAGAAGTTTGTGGGGAACGACACCGTGTGCTTGGTGTTGGGCGACAACATCTTTTACGGGCAGAGCTTTACCCGCATGCTGAGACAGGCCGTTGCCGATGCCGATAAAGGAATGGCGACGGTGTTCGGTTACCGGGTGGGGGATCCCGAACGTTACGGTGTAGTCGAGTTCGACGAAAGTGGACGGGCGATTAGTATCGAGGAGAAACCGGTAAAGCCTCGTTCCAACTATGCCGTGGTCGGTCTTTATTTTTACCCTAATCGGGTCGTGGAGGTTGCCAAGCAGGTGAAACCATCGGCACGGGGAGAATTGGAAATAACCTCGGTGAATCAGGTCTTTCTCCAATCGCAGGCTCTTGGCGTACAGTTGATGGGACGAGGTTTCGCTTGGCTCGATACCGGTACGCATGAATCGCTGTACGAGGCATCGAACTTTATCGAGACCATCGAACACCGACAAGGACTGAAAGTGGCCTCTTTGGAAGAAATCGCTTATCGCATGGGGTGGATCGACAAGGAACATTTGCTCGGACTCGCCGAGCCGATGAAGAAAAACCAGTATGGGCAATATTTGATAAGACTGGCGAACGATGAGCTTTGACCGGGTGAGATGGATCGAGTTGCCCAAAGTGGCAGACAAGCGGGGAAACCTGTCGTTCATCGAGAGTGCACGGCATATTCCGTTCGAGATAGCGCGTACTTACTGGCTGTACGATGTGCCGGGTGACGAGCATCGCAACGGCCACGCTTTCAAAGAACAGGAGGAGTTTATCGTAGCCTTGTCGGGCAGCTTCGACATCGTGTTGAATGACGGCACGGAGACCCGGCGCTATCACATGGCACGTTCGTATTATGGTTTGTATGTGCCCCGCATGATGTGGCGCGAGCTGGATAACTTCTCGACCAATTCGCTGGCGTTGGTATTGTCGTCGACCTTGTACGATGCCGGCGATTATATAGAAGATTTTGAAGAGTACCGCACTTTATTGAAAGGAAGGAATGATGAGTAAAAGAGCTTCGGTGGACGATTGCCGACTGATACGATTGCCCAAGCACGAGCGAGAGAATGGAAACATCACTGTGGTGGAGAATGACATCGACCTGCCGTTTGCCGTGAAACGGGTGTACTATCTGTATGATGTGCCGGGCGGAGAGGAACGGGGCGGTCATTCACACAAGCAACTTTACCAGTTGTTGGTGGCGGCCGGTGGATCGTTCGATGTAATTCTCGACGACGGCATCTCCACCCGTACGGTGACTTTGAACCGACCCTCCTACGGGCTGCTTATCGTGCCGGGTATCTGGCGGGTACTCAATAATTTCTCGTCGGGGTCGGTCTGTTTGGTGCTGACTTCCGATTATTACGAAGAGTCGGATTATATTCGCGATTATCAAGAGTTTAAAGAAATTAGCCGATAGATGAAATATCCCCAATTATCCCTACGAGAAACCAATGCTCCTTATATGGAGGAGATGAAGACCGCCGCCGCCGAAGTTATCGAGGGCGGGTGGTATATCCGGGGGAAGTACGTGTCCCGGTTGGAAGAGCAATTATGTGCATATCTGGGTTGTCGCTATGCGATAGCTACGGGAAACGGGTTGGATGCCTTGCGTTTAATGTTACGTGCATACATCGAGATGGGTGTCATGCAGCCGGGCGACGAGGTGATCGTGCCCTCGAATACCTATGTGGCTTCGGTTCTCGCCATTACCGACAACGGGCTCGTACCTGTGTTCGTCGAGCCGTCGATACACACATACAATCTCGATACTTCTTTGGTGGAGCGGGCTGTAACCGCTCGCACGCGGGCGATTATGGTCGTCCATCTGTACGGTCGGGTTTGTTGGGACGAATGTCTGAAAGACGTAGCTGCCCGTTACGGGTTGAAAATTGTAGAGGATAACGCTCAGGCTTTCGGTGCGGTTTCGCCGGTGGCGGGATTGCAGGGCTCGTTTCATACCGGAGCTTTGGGCAATGCCGCCGGATTGAGTTTCTATCCGACCAAAAATTTGGGCGCATTGGGTGATGCGGGGGCAGTGACGACCAATGACGGGGAACTGGCCGGAGTGGTCCGAGCATTGGGTAATTACGGCTCGGCAGAGCGGTATGTGAATCTTTATAAGGGGGTGAACAGCCGCATGGACGATTTGCAAGCTGCATTCTTATCGGTGAAATTGAAATATCTCGATGAGGATAATCGCCGTAGGGTCGCTGTCGCAAAGGCATATTCCGAACATATACATGGCAAGGAAATCGTACTTCCCGAACCGGGAGGTGAGGGAGAACACATTTGGCATCAGTATGTCGTACGATGTTCCGAGCGGGACCGGCTGAAAAACTATTTGGAATCGGAAGGGGTGGGCACTCTCATTCATTATCCCATACCTCCACACAAACAACAGTGTTATCGAGAATACAATCGATTGCCTCTGCCTATTGCCGAACAGCTTGCCGATGAGGTATTGAGCCTGCCGATGTCGGCCTATCTAAACAAATCCGATGTGCTTGAAATTGCAAGAATCATCAATCGGTTTTCTTAAACTTTTTGTTTTTAATCACTCTTCGAAGCAATGGAACAGAGAGATAAAAACTCCTTTTCGTTTGAACCGGATACTAAATTTCCAACATTCTTTTTTCTCTGTCCAGATCTTTTGCATTCAGTAATGGAGAAGGGACATTGCATGTTTTGATGTAGTCTCCCGGCTGGCAAGTATAATCGTAATAAGGACGTATCTCGTCGGTTAATTCTTCGGGTGATACGAGGCGACCTTTTAAAAGCAGGAAATCGTCGATGTTAGTACTGTCGGAATGCTTGATGAAAAGGATGCGCCGTGCAATAGGATTGCGGTTATAATCTAAACATAGATAGAGACCTTTCAGCATATGGGGAAAATCATACATAGGTAATTGTAGATAAATGGTAAATAGAGCCATTTGCGGCATTTCCCGTTCATTGAACATAATGTAGGCATTTTGATGATTGCTGAACATACCTATGCCGCAATGAGTCGTATTATATGTGTTCATGTGCATTACTCTTACGTAAGAGTTGTTTTCGGAAGCAGAGATTAGATAAGGTTCTACTTTCAATGAATGCGATGAGGACGATAGACTGTAACTGATATAGATTCCGCTGTAATTATATACCTCTTGCACCGAGTTTTGCATTTCTTCGGTTAGCATGTTTAAAAAAGGATTTGCTTTTTCTTCTGCACCGGTATTGGGTTCCAATCGGAAAAGTTGTGTTTTCAGTTCTTGTAAATTGCCTAACAACCTCTTTTTTGATATATTGTTCACTTGTGAAAGGGCATAATCCAATGCATCTTCTTCATTTTCTCCTTTATTGATACCACTCAAATAGGTGGGTAATACGCTGGAATATAAAGAAGATAATACGCTGGCTGCCATGTTGGTATAGTCGGCGATTTCCTTCATTTTTACGCCTTGATTCCGTAAATACTCTATTCGCTTATATATGTCAAGCAAATCGTTCATAAGCATTGAAATTTCTATCGAACCTTAAAATAATTATACAAAGAAACTAAACTTCTATTATGTTTTCATTGCATAAATATTTCATTAATGTTACGTTATAAAACTCTGAAAATATGGTGTTTATAAATAATAAAAATTCATTTTTAGGCTTTTGAAGTTGCATTACATTTGTCGACGAAATCAAGAATATAAGAGATCTGATGAATATAAATGGACTAAAAAAAGGTATTTCTTCTAACCGAAAGTTATCCGATGTACTTTTTATCTTTTGGGCAGGCGGTGCGGCTTTGTTGTCTTATTCGTTAGTATATGCTTTACGTAAACCGTTTACGGCGGCAACATTCGATGGACTCGATTTTTTTGGCATGGACTATAAAACCGTAACAAGCATTGTACAGATTTTTGGTTACTTTCTATCGAAATTAATAGGTATTAAGGTAATTTCGGAATTGAAAAAAGAAAACCGGTTACGATTTATCATTTTGTCGGTAGCCGTTGCCGAATTATCTCTTGTGTTGTTTGGTTTGCTTCCCCGGCCGTTCAATGTATTTGCTCTCTTTTTTAATGGACTCTCATTGGGTTGCATGTGGGGTGTGATATTCAGTTTTTTGGAAGGTCGCCGTGTCACCGACCTGTTGGCCAGTCTTATGGGATTGAGTATCGCTATTAGTTCGGGTACGGCAAAATCCATTGGTTTGTTTGTTATGGAAAATCTGCATATTAGTGAGTTTTGGATGCCTGCTTTCATTGGTGCTTTTGCTTTTCCTTTGTTATCGTTATTGGGTTGGTTGATGACACGTCTTCCTCAACCGACAGAGGAAGACAAAAAGTTACGAACCGAGCGAGTGACGTTGAACCGGGAGGGGCGCATGCATATTTTCAAAAGTTTTATGCCGGTATTGTTACTGCTATTTTTCGCGAACTTGTTTATCACTATTTTACAGGATATCAAAGAAGATTTTTTAGTAAAGATCATTAATGTGGAGGCTAGCGGTTTATCTTCGTGGGCTTTTGCCAAAATAGATGCGATTGTAACACTTGTTATTCTTTTCGTTTTTGGCATAATGTCATTGATAAAGAACGATATGAAAGTATTGTGTGCACTGCTTGTATTAGTTACTTGCGGTACATTGACACTTAGTTTCATAGCCTTCAATTACAATACGCTCGAATTGTCTACCACTACATGGCTGTTCCTGCAAAGTTTGTCCCTTTATACGGTATATCTCAGTTTTCAAACGCTCTTTTTCGAACGTTTCATCGCTTGTTTCCGTATTAGAGGAAACGTAGGTTTTTTTATTATAACACTTGACTTTATCGGTTATATGGGTACGGTATTGGTATTGGTGTTGAAAGAGTGTTTTAAGCCGAATATCGATTGGTTGCATTTCTATAATCTGATGTCGGGATATGTAGGAGTTACTTGTGCTATGGCGTTTATGGGGGCACTCGTCTATTTGCTGGCACGTTATCGCCGTGAACGTACAGTTTGTGTTGGAAAGAACAGATTATTTATTACGCAAAACTGTTTCGGACTATCACCTAAGATTGCGAATACTCAACAGGTAAAATAAATAAAAACAATCATAAATCACTAAGAATCATGAAGAAAGTAGAGTGTATTATCATGGATTGGGCAGGGACCTCCGTCGATTATGGTTGCATGGCTCCCGTTGCTGCTTTTGTCGAAAGTTTCAAAAATATTGGTTTGGAGGTCACCCCGGAAGAAACGCGGGCATTTATGGGGTTGACGAAAATAGAAGAAATTCGAGCTTTATTTGCGATAGAACGAGTGGCCGAGGATTTTCGCTTGAAGTTTGGACGAGATTATGACGACAGTGATGTACAAGGTCGTTATAATGATTTTCAGCGTGTATTGTTTGCTACTTTGGAAGATTATTCGGAACCTATTCCCGGCATCGTCGAAACCATTATGCAGTTGCGGAGTCAGGGCATCAAGGTTGGTTCGACAACCGGATATACCCAAGCGATGATGGACGTGGTAGTCCCTGCTGCGGCTCGGAAAGGTTATGTGATAGACAATTGTGTAACCTCAGATCGGTTACCTGCTGGGCGTCCTTACCCGTATATGGTTTACCAAAACATGATAGATTTGGCTGTCTCTTCGGTCGACTGCGTATTAAAATATGGTGATACGATAGCGGATATTAAAGAAGGTATTAATTCGAAGGTGTGGACGGTGGGTGTTATTCTGGGTAGTAATGAATTGGGGCTTACCGAAGACGAGATTTCTAAATTACCTATGGCGGAACTGGAAAACAGGAAAGCTGTTGTCCGTACTCGTATGTTAGGTGCAGGAGCTCATTATGTAGTGGACGACATTACCGGGTTGCCCTCTGTAATACAAGATATAAATCGAAGAATGAATGATTCCAATAATTTTTAAAAACTAATTGATATGAAACCGTACATATTATTAACTCCCGGTCCTCTTACTACTACCGAAACTGTGAAGGAAGCTATGATGACCGATTGGTGTACATGGGACGAGGATTACAATGTACATATTGTGGAAGAGATACGAAATTCGCTTGTGGCATTGTCTTCTCGGCACCCCGATGAATATACCTCCATTTTGTTGCAAGGTAGCGGCACATATTGTGTGGAGGCAGTTATAGGAAGTACTATTAAGCCGGGAGATAAGCTCCTTATATTAAGCAATGGAGCTTATGGAGATCGCATGGGAAACATTGCCGAATATCATGGGATAGATTATGATCTGTTGGCTTTTGATGAAACAGAGCAGATATCGGTAAGTTATGTAGACGACTATTTAGCCCACAATGCCGATATTACTCATGTAGCCATAGTTCACTGCGAAACAACAACGGGCATTCTCAATCCGTTAAAAGACATTGCTCACATAGTCAAGGTGTATGGCAAGCGACTGATTGTAGATGCAATGAGTAGTTTTGGAGGCATTCCCATCGATTTGCAAGAGTTGGGTGTCGACTTTATGATAAGTAGTGCTAATAAATGTATACAAGGAGTTCCCGGCTTTGGATTCATCATTGCTCGTAAATCTGAACTGATGCGTTGCCGTGGGGTGTCTAAATCCCTTTCTCTCGATATTTACGATCAGTGGGAAACGATGGAGAAAGGGCATGGTAAATGGCGCTTTACTTCTCCTACTCATGTGGTGCGGGCATTTAAACAAGCTATGGAAGAGCTTACGGAAGAAGGGGGCGTAACCGCACGCTATAAACGATATTGTGAAAATCACGATGTATTGGTAAACGGTATGCGTACACTCGGATTCGAAACTTTGTTACCCGATGAGGTACAGTCGCCTATCATTACTTCGTTCCTTTATCCACATAAAGGATTTGATTTCAAGTCGTTTTATGTGCAGCTGAAAGAAAAGGGTTTTGTTATTTACCCGGGGAAGATTTCTAAGGCAGATACATTCCGTATCGGTAATATCGGTGATGTATATCCAGATGATTTTGTACGTTTGATAGAAACGATCAGAGGTTGTCGGTATTAAAACAGCAGATCTGAAATAGAATAACATTGTGATCCCTTCCTTTATATCGTTTTATGTTCGATATAGAGGAAGGGATTCAGTTGTGTGGGTCGAAGTTTATTTCAACACTTTTATAGCGGCTTCATAGTTGGGTTCTTGTGCGATTTCGGGGACGAGTTCAGCGTGAATGACTTTTCCATTTTCGTCAATGACCACGACTGCACGGGCCAATAGTCCGGCTAACGGGCCGTCTACCATTTCCACACCGTAATCTTTTGAAAATTCGGGCGAACGGAATGCCGATGCGGCAATTAAGTTTTTAATGTCTTCGGTCGTGCAAAAGCGTGATTGGGCGAAAGGTAGATCTTTGGAGACGGCCACGACGGTCGTATTGTCCAGAGATGCTGCCAGCTCATTGAATTTACGCACCGAAGTAGCACAGACCGAAGTGTCGAGACTTGGAAAGATGTTCAGTACAATGCGACGTCCTTTGAGGTCGTGACAATAAAGTTCCGTCAAGTCGGATCGAGTAAGTGTGAAGCAGGGAGCTTGGCTTCCTACTTTCGGCAATTTACCGTAAGTGTGTACGGGTGTGCCTTTGAAAGTGATTTTTTCCATTGTTGTTAATTTATAGATGAAACTATTTGTTTTTCTGTGCTTGTATGGGCCGGTCGTGTAATATTTGCCTGACGGCGAGTTCGAGTTCTTCGGCCAGTAGCGGGGAATATCCTATTTTTACGAATCGTATCGTGCCTTCGGGGTCGAGCAGGAAGAGGGTGGGGTAGCCTGTCACGCCATACTCGCCGGCTGTTTTTCCGGTATATTCCAGTATGATGGCTCCCGAACGGTTTTCTATGTTCTCGGGTTGTTTCTCTATGTAGAGTATAACCGGCGTCAGATTTTCTTGCAAGGATACGGATTCGGCTATTTGTAGGGCTTGTTTGCAAAATTCGCCTCGTTCGTCGAGGAATAAGAGCAGGCAGTTTTGTCCTTTCAACTGGTCGGAAGAAAACCGATGTTCACCCCATTTGTGGGAAAACTCCGGACTTTTTTGTCCTACCCGGTCGGAGGCTGCATAAGTGCCTTCTCGGAATCGGAGGAATATTTCTCCGTAATTTTCCAGCAGGTTGGTCTCACCGAAATAGTCGGAGGGGAATTTCGTATCCGTATCGTTTCCCGAATATTTTACAGTAACGGTTTGCGAACCTAAATGACCCGGATTATTTTCGGTTTCCCGATATAGGGGCATCCCGTCGTGGGTGTCGAATGTATAGAGTATGGTTCGGGACAATTCGCCCTTTACGGAGTCATTCACGAGTATGGCGTCGCACAGACGGTCCTGCACGAGCGTGTCGGGGAAAAATTGTACGAGACAATCTTTTTTCCCGACGAATGTTTTTAATTGTCGGGATATTTCAGCCGGGAAAAGTTCGGTGAACAGTCCCGAACGGTGTACTCCCGGATTGTTACCTCTATGTGCGAACGGTTCTTTGTCTTCGCGATGATGATATTCTCGTAGCCGATCACGGTCGAACCGAAAGTAATCGCCGTTGTCGTAAGCCATAAAATTGGCATACGGGCATGTATCGTTCTCGGCTTTGTAATCGATTAAGTATGAATATCCGCAAAGTGTGTCGATTGGATTTTTTCGATAGGAGAGTTCTGCCCGATAGTTTATTTCCGAATCGGTGAGTGGTAATGTCACTGTATATGTGAACTCGGTCCGATAGTTTTGAATGGAATCGAGTTTATGCCATATTTTGTCCGGGAATTGTCGAGCCGAACCGGGGAGGAGACCTATGAATAATATTCCAAAGAGGAGAACGAAAAGACGGTGTGGCATAATTTTATACTGTTATATCTATTGCAAGATAACAATTATTTCTCGCATTTTGTTCTCGGTCTTTACATTTTTTTCAAGGTTGAGAATCCTCTAATTGCGGGTGAGCCGGATTGTTTTTCTCTTTATTTTCTTTTTGTTTCAGATAGCGGGCATAACCGGCTCTTAAAAAGTCGTCTATGTCGGTGGGCAACACATCGGCTTCGGGAGGGTATGTCTCGTCGCTGTCCTCCAACAGGTCGAAAAGGTTACTCGGATTGTCGGGCATATAATCTGTTTCTTCGCTTCCGGTATTTTCATCGGTTACCGGTATTTCGTCGATATGCTCTTTTCGCTTTCCCGATTTCTTTTTAACGGGTTTTGTTTCATACTTTTTGGCGTAGCGTTCGAGTGTGTTGATATACCCCATCAATGTTTTCACTTCGTTGGGTTGTGTCATTACATCTAATGTGAGCAGTAACTCGTAGTATCGTAACAGGATTCGATACCGGAGTGTTTCTATTTTCAACCGTTGTTCTTTCAAAATTTGTTCTTGTGTTTCCATACTTCTGTTTTTTTAGGCAAATGTATGGTCTTGCCATCTTTGATTTATGGCATAATTGAACTTTCTTCGGAGGGTTTGTTCTTGGAATTTGTATGCCTTTTGTTTTAACCCCCTCGTTCTGCGGGAACTCCCCCTATATTTCCTTATGGAAACACCCCGTAATGCTACGGGAAACGGCAGGGGGAGAGGGTTGAATGTGGCATTTCAGTTTCGGTATAAGGATAGCATTGTGCACTTCTCCCTTGTGCTGTGAAGGTAGTATACTGCTCGGTCTCGTGAACCAAAGGGGAGGCGGACTTATGCCATACTCTGATGTCTTACTTTTTCAAATGTATAATAATGAATGGTAATATACAATAGGGGAGACACCGGTTCCAGAGGAGAGGGGGAGTAAAAAAGGAGAGATAACAGATTTCTACCTGTCATTTCTCCTTAGTCTGAAAGATAAAAGATTGTGGGGCGTGTTATCTTATCATTATTTTTTGTGTTCGGTTACCTGTGCATACTGTATAAATACCGGGGTTGGAGAGAGACACTTCGCTGTCGTTTCCCGTATAGACGAGTTGTCCTATGGTATTGTATATCCGATATGTTTTTCCTCCGTTTTCCACGTACAGGGTTCTGCCTATTACGGAAATACGTTCGTTATCATTCGAAATCGCATCTGTATTCGTGGCTTTGGCCTCAAACTTGGCAATAAGATCGATATTCTCGGATATGGCTATTGTGCGCGGATTGGAGATGTCGCCGTCATTCCAGTGAATAAATTGATATCCGGTGTTCGGTGTGGCTGTTAATAGAGCAGTCACGTTACCCATATCTTCGTTTCCCGAGCGGACCGACAGCCGGTGCGAGCCTGTTTCGAACTCGGCAGTTAGTTCGGTATCTTCCATAACGGTCACGGGTCTTGGATTCTCGGTATTCCCGTCATTCCATCGGGCAAATTGGAATCCTTCGTTGGGTAAGGCGGAGAGAATAACAACTGTACCCTCGGCATATTCACCCGAACCTTCTACTATACCCGTGGTGGCGTCAGCTGTTACTGAAAGGCTGTGCAGCGGTAAGAATTCGGCAGTCAGTTCGGTATCTTCCATAACGGTTACGGGTCTTGGATTCTCGGTGCTTCCGTCATTCCACCGGGCGAACTGGAATCCTTCGTTGGGTAAGGCGGAGAGAATAACAACTGTACCTTCGGCATATTCACCCGAACCTTCTACTATACCTGTGGTGGTATTGTCAGCCGCTACCGAAAGGCTGTGCAGCGGTAAGAATTCGGCAGTTAGTTCGGTATCGTCCATAACGGTCATGGGTCTTGGATTCTCGGTACTTCCGTCATTCCACCGGGCGAACTGGAATCCTTCGTTGGGTAAAGCGGAGAGAATAACAATTGTGCTTTCGGCGTATTCACCCGAGCCTTTCACCGTACCCATAGTTGCATCGTTCGATAAGACAGATAATCGGCAGACCGCGGTGAATTCCGCAGTTAAAGATAGTTCGGATTCTACGGTGATCTTACGAGGGTTCTCGGTATTTCCGTCGCTCCATCGAGCGAATAGGTATCCGACTTTGGGGGTAGCGGAAATTCTGACGATTTCACCGTCTTCGTACAGGCCTCCTCCCGATACGCTACCTTTCTCAATATCGGTCGAGAGGACAATCGTGTAGGAGGCTCCATCATTGCGCAAGTCAGTGAAGTTGCTCCAATAGTCTGCTTCGTGGTATCGGGTCTTGCTGCCTATTGGCACATATAATTTTGTAGTGTAATCTTCAAAGGTCGTCTCGGAGATAGTCGGCGGGATAGAAGCCGAAGAAATTATTCGTTCCAATCCATCACAACCGTAGAATGCGAAATCTCCTATGTGGGTTACCGTAGATGGAATGGAAATGGAATCTATCAAAGCCATGTCTTGGCAGATTCCTGATGGAATCAGACGTACATTTTTACCAAAGGTAAAGGCGGTTACCGTTTCAGGGAACGAGGTCGCAAAATCGGAACAATTTCGGGCATCCCATATAACCGACTTCAACCGGACACAATCCCCGAAAGCCTCTGCTCCTATGCTCGTCAGACTCATGGGAATAGAGACTGTGGATAGTCCACAGCCGTAGAAGGCTTTGCTGCCGATATTTGTCAGTGAGTTTCCGAGGTTCACCACTGTCACGCCCGAACAGCCGGAGAAAGCCTCCGCCCCGATATAGGTCGCGCCTTCGGGCAATGTTATTTCGTCTATCGCTTCCAATCCCCGGCAGAGGAAAGCGGGAATCCGTTCTACCCCCTCTCCGAAAGTGAATGAGGCGATATTCGGGCTGGCATTGAAGGGAGATGATGTAAAGTCCGAACACCAGCGCGCATTCCATATTACCGATGTCAATGCCATGCAGTCGTTGAAAGCATCGGCTCCGATGGTCGTTGTAGATAGAGGTATGCTTATGGATTGCAGCCCGATACAGTTTTTGAATACTCCATTTCCCAAAGTCGTCGTTTTTTGAGGAAGGATTATCTCGGTCAACCTTTCCATACCGAAACAGAGATAGGCAGGAATTTTTTCCACGTTTTCCCCGAAAGCGAATGCAGTGATATTGGGGCAGGTGTTGAATCCCGCAGAGTTTTCAGCACTGGTGAAGTCTGTGCAAGTACGAGCATTCCATCTTACCGAGGTTATTCCCGGGCATTCTTTGAATGCAGCCCTACCCATATATGTCACGGACTCGGGTATGGATATCTCTGAAATTTGTGTTATGCCGGAGCAAAGATACGCGGGAATCTTCTCTACATTTTCTCCGAAAGTGAACGAGGTGATGTTGGGACAGGTGTTGAATTGAGGTGAATAGGCCGAATTTGAGAAATTTGCGCATTTACGCGCTTTCCATACGACCGATGTCAGTTCCGTACAATTTTTGAACGCCTCTTTCCCGATGCTTGTCACCGATTCGGGAATAGTCACGGAAGTGAGTTTTTCCATATCCTCGCAAATGCCTTCCGGAATCTTTTCCACATTATCGCCGAATGTAAACGAGGTGATAACGGAGGTAGGGAAGACATTGTCTCTACTGAACGAACAATCTCGCGCATTCCATGTAACCGATTTCAGATTCAAGCAACCGGAAAAAGCGTTGGCTCTTACGCCTTCCAAATTTTGAGGGATCGTGATGGAGCTTAATTTTACACACCCGGAAAAGGCTTCTCTTCCGATTATCCCGGTTACGCCATCGGGAATGGATACAGAGGTTAACTTCGTGCAATCTTTGAACGAGGTATGGCCTATGTATGAGACTGTGGCCGGAATGTCGACGGTGGTTAAACCGGTGCAGCCCTCTAAACAGTTGTCGCCTATGCCTGTGAGGGTGGAGGGAAATGTGATAGAGGAAAGAGCCGTACAGTCGGAAAAAGCCGATGTGCCTATTCCCGTAATCTTTTCGGGTATAGATATATGTATCAGACTTTTACAACCCGAGAATGCTGTTGAACTTATTTCCGTGACACTATTGGGTATGTCGATGGACGTCAATGCCGTACAGGAGCTAAACGCAGATTCACTGATGACTGTCACACTGTTGGGTATGGAAACCGAGGTCAGTCCGGTGCAATTGGCAAAAGCTCCTTTTTCTATTTTTTTTATTCCGCTCTCGATAATGACTGTTGTCAGTTTGCTGCATCCGGCAAAAGCTCTTTCCCATTGAGTTGCGTTTCCGGGAATACGGATTGATGTCAATTGGGTCGAGCTGAAAGCGTTATTTTCTATTATGGTTACACTATTGGGTATATTTACGGAAGATAGACCCGAATAGTCAAAAGCCCCATTCCCGATTTTTGTCACGCTTTCGGGAATCTCGACAGATATCAATTTTTTACAGCTCTTGAAGGCTTGCTGCCCTATTTCGGTCACCCGATACATTTTGCTGTTGTAGGTGACTGTCTTGGGTATTTTCACATGCCCCGAATAAGAGTTCCCGGAATAGGGAGTCCCATTGTGGGTAACATATACCTCCGAATCTGAAAATTCTTTGTAATTGTAATAGATTCCTCCGCTCTCGAAATCGTAAGCGAGTGCATGCATCGAGAACATCAGCCCGGTTATTACCGGCAGCCATTTCTGTACTCGTGTTTTCATCATATGTATAAATTTTGTGTTGCCTCCCTGTCCCCCTTCGTTCGGCATTTAAAATAGAAAAGCGTGGGAACTTGTCAGTTTATCTAATAAGAGGTATCGCCAAACACCCAACACAAAATAAACAGCCAACCCACGCCAGTCGTATAACAACACCGCATGGGCGATTGATTGTATACGCAAGCATGAACGTTTGTACCGTCTATCCCTTGTGTTTTGAAAATTGGCGATTTTCTTATTAAGGATAAAACTAAACGCTTCAATAATATGTATTTGCCGGAAGAGACCATTGTCTTTCCTGCACCGCAAAGATAGGTCAAGAGAAGAATAAAATCAAATTTAAGTATTTGAATTTTTGTTCTCTACCGGATAATACTTGTTTTATTCTGCGCCGTAAAAACGTTCATGCCGGGTTGGCGCAGGTAATATAGAGTATTCAGATCGTTTTATTTTATTGGGGAGGGGGTATATAGATAGGGGAGTCCAGACTCTGTTACTTTCCCTGCCAAAGAAAGTCCTTGTTACATTATTCACTTTCTTTATTCATTTTTCTCAGCAGCGAGAAGAACGAACAAAGAAGCGCCGTCGCAGTTATCGGGCTTAACGGTTTGCCGCTACGGTCGCTGTTGGGGGCTGCGGAACTCGCATTTGCTCGGACTGTCCTCTCCCTCTTTCCTCCGTCTCCCTTGCGTTTTCACCGCCCGATAAAGGCGGGGATTTTTTCCCGAGCTTTTGATAGTCTTTCTAACCCCTCCCTTACTGCGTGCCACCTCCCCTATATTTTGCTGTGCAAAAACACCCCGTAATACTACGGGACACGGCAGGGAGGAGGGTGAGAGTAACCCTTTATTTATTGCAGTGAAGTGCACCTATATCGCATTACGACAACTCGTAAGGCTACGGGACACGGCAAGGGAGGAGTGTGATATCCGGTTTGTTGCTGTCGCTGTTTTTTAACCCCTCTGTTCTTTCAACCCCTCTATCATTATACCGATAGCCATTTGCCGGTCTCTTCGGGGGTGAAGCCTCTTTGGTGGACATAGTGTTCGCGCTGGGTTTCGTCGATGTGCCCGATGTGGAAGTAGCGGGCATCGGGGTGTGCGATGTAGAGTCCGGCGACAGAGGCATTGGGCATCATGGCGCCGTTTTCGGTGAGGGTTATTCCGATACGCGAGAAGTCTAACGCTCTGTCCCAATCGAAGAAAAGGGAATGGTCGGGCAGGGAGGGATAGCCTACTGCCGGACGTATCCCCCTATACCGGACGGAGAGGAGGGACTGCAAGTCGAGGTCGGGTTCATCGGGGGCGTAACCCCAAAATTCTCGGCGTATTTGCCGGTGCAGCCATTCTGCGGCGGCCTCGGCAAGACGGTCGGCGAGGGATTGGAGCAGGAGGGCGGTATAGTCGTCTCCGTCCCGACGCAAGAGCTCTATGCGACGTTGTATCTCGTTTCCGGCGGTGACGGCGAATAGTCCGGCATAATCGGGTTTCCCGTCGTTGGCGGGGCGAATGAAGTCGCTTAAAGAATAGTAGCGGGCATTGGCTTCGGATTTACGCACTTGTTGCCGCAGACAGGGTATGTCGAAATCGCTGTCGGGTAGCCGCAGTCGTATGATATTGTCGTAAGAGGCGGCTTCGGCAAGTAGGTAGCAGACTTGTGGAGAGGTGTTGTTTTCTGCTTCGAGGGTGTCGAGCAGACGATTCGCCTCTTTGTAGAGCTGCATGGCTTCGGCGGCTTTGGCTCTCTCGGCCGATGGGAAAGAGGCGAGCCAGACGGCTTTGCAGTGGTCGCACCCTTGCATGTCGGCTATGGAGGCATAGCCTGCGCCTATTTTCCATACGGAGAAGAATGCCCGCCAGTTGATGAAAGGTCGTATGTCGCCGACAGTGACGGGGACGGTGTGCAATCCCATTTGCCGAGGCCGGGGGGCGGTATATGTGTCCCAATCTATGTAGGGGGCGTATCTTTCGACTTCGGATAGGGTGACTAAATCGACCGGTTTCAAAGAGTTGCGCAGTGCTTCTTGTTCGGTGCGTATGCTGCGGATAAACTCCTCACGAGTTTGGGGATTGAGCAGTTGTGCGGCGATGAGCGGGTTTTGCGATGCGTCGCCGGCATGTATGACCGCACCGCTGTAACACGGGGCGATTTTGACGGCCGTGTGGAGTTTCGAGGTGGTAGCTCCGCCTATGATGACCGGTGTGTGCAGTCTTGCTTTTTCCATTTCGGAAACGACGTGGCACATCTCTTCGAGGGAGGGGGTGATGAGTCCGCTCAACCCTATGAAATCGGCTTGTTCGGCAATGGCTCGCTCCACGATTTTTTCAGCCGGAACCATCACGCCGAGGTCGATTACCTCGAAGTTGTTGCAGGCGAGAATGACGGCGACGATGTTTTTCCCGATGTCGTGCACATCGCCCTTGACTGTGGCTACAATGAATTTTCCCCGTTTGGAGGTTTCTCCGTTGCGGGTATTTTCCTGCTCGATGAGTGGTTGCAATATACCCACTGCTTGCTTCATGGTGCGGGCGCTCTTGACGACTTGGGGAAGGAACATTTTCCCGTCGCCGAAAAGTTGTCCCACCCGGTTCATGCCGTCCATGAGGGGTTGCTCGATGACGGCGAGTGCCGAGCCGTATTGACGGACGGCCTCTGCGAGGTCGGTTTCGAGGTGTGTCGATATGCCTTTGACGAGAGCTTGTTTCAGTCGGTCGGCGACAGGTTGCCGATGACGGTCTTCGTCGATATCGTTTTCTTTTTTGACTGCTTCGCCCCGATGTTTCTCGGCGAAGTCGATGAGACGTTCGGTCGCATCCGGCCGACGGTTCAATACGACATCTTCGATGAGCGCAAGAGTTTCGGTCGGTAGATCGTCGTAGGTAATCGATGTGGCGGGATTGACAATCGCCATGTCGAGCCCGTTGCGGATAGCATGATAAAGAAAGACGGCGTGCATGGCTTCGCGTATGAAATTGTTGCCTCGGAACGAAAAGGAGAGGTTGCTCACGCCTCCGCTCACTTTCGCTCCCGGCAGGTTTTCGTGTATCCAAGCCGTAGCCCGAATGAAGTCTACCGCATAGTTGTCGTGGCTGTCGATTCCGGTAGCTATCGCCAACACGTTGGGATCGAATATAATGTCGCAAGGCGCTAATCCTGCTTCTTCGATGAGGAGTTTGTAAGCCCGGGCGCAGACTTCGATTTTCCGTTCATAGGTATCGGCTTGGCCTTTTTCGTCGAAAGCCATGACGACTACCGCCGCTCCTAACCGTTTGATTTCACGGGCATGCGCGAGGAATGTTTCTTCTCCTTCTTTCAGGCTGATGGAGTTGACGATGGCTTTCCCTTGCAGACATTTCAAGCCGGCGGAGATAACCTCCCATTCGGAAGAGTCTATCATTACAGGAACCCGATAAATGTCGGGCTCGGAGACGATGAGATTCAAGAAGTCTACCATCTCTTTGCGGGCATCGAGCATGGCATCGTCCATGTTGATGTCGATGATTTGTGCGCCGGCCTCGACCTGTTTGCGTGCGATGTCGAGCGCTTCGGTATAGTTCTTTTCGTGAATGAGCCTCAGGAATTTGCGAGAGCCTGCCACGTTGCAGCGTTCGCCTATGTTGACGAAATTGTTTTCGGGGCAGACAACGAGGCCTTCGAGCCCGCAGATGTGCAGACGATTGTCTTTCGCGATGGGACGGCGGGGCGAGGCATTTTGTGTGATTTCCCGATAGCGGGCTATGTGCTCGGGTGTCGTTCCGCAACAACCACCCACGATATTTACCAGTCCCTCGTCGATAAATTCTTTTATTTGTGCAGCCATCGATGCGGGCGTTTCGTCATATTCGCCCAACCGATTGGGCAGTCCGGCATTGGGGTAAGCACTGATGTAATAGGGGGAGATCGATGCCAACCGATGTAGATAGGGTTTCATTTCTCTTGCTCCGAACGAACAGTTCAAACCTACCGAGAGAATTTCGGCATGGGAGACTGCCGTAAGAAAGGCTTCGAGTGTTTGTCCCGATAGCGTTCGCCCGCTTTCGGTGACTGTTACCGAGAGCATGACAGGAAGCTCTCGTCCTGTCGCTTTCATAGATTCCTGTGCAGCAAAAAGGGCGGCTTTGGCATTGAGCGTGTCGAAAATGGTTTCGATGAGCAGAAGATCCACGCCACCTTCTATCAAGGCCGTGATTTGCTCCCGATAGGCTGTCGCGAGTGTGTCGAAGTCGAGATTTCGCAAAGCGGGATTCTCCATATCGGGGGACATGGAACAGCTTTTGTTCGTGGGCCCTATCGAACCGGCCACGAATCGGGGTTTATCGGGTGTTGAATAGTCGTCGGCAGCCTTCCGGGCTATGCGGGCGGCTGCCCGGTTTATTTCCTTTACCTGACTTTCCAAACGGTAGTCTGCCATCGATATGGCGTTGGCATTGAAACTATTCGTCTCGATGATGTCGGCTCCGGCTTCGAGGTAGGCACGGTGTATCTCGTCGATGAGGTGTGGCGCGGTGAGACAGAGCAAATCGTTGTTCCCTTTTAATTCCACTGCCGAATCGGGGAACAACGAACCTCTGAAATCTTGCTCGTTCAGTCCGTAACGTTGTATCATCGTTCCCATAGCTCCGTCGAGAATGAGAATGCGTTGGTCGAGTAGTTGTTTCAATGTCTGCATATATCTCGGTCTATGATTGTCATATAACGAAAGATAAGAATCGGATAAAATGAATATGTTCGTTTTTTACCGAACCGTAGTCTGCTTTTCGCATTTGCCGAAGATACGGAAAGCTGGGAACAGCGACAAACGAAAATCTCATTTCCGACTTGGCTATGCCGAACCGTGTCCTATCTTCGCAGTTACAAATATAGGGATAATTGTTGTTTTGTCTACCGAAATATTTGTTGTTTGAAATGGAGTATGCAGTGGATTATTCTATTTTTGACCTTATTTTGTAGAGAAAATATTTGAATTTTCTTTTGTGTTTAGATATAATGTTCGTGGGCTACTGATTCGTGTCACAGAAGGCAAGAGGGGCACGCCGTTGTATCGGACGTATATTTGTTTGAAAGAAAATCGAGGTGAGGAGATGCCGGTCGTTTGTCGTTCGATAAAATGATAGCTCCCTGTTATTTTGGGTCGGATTTCTTTCCAGACGATACTTTATCGGGATTTTTGTTGATGAAGTCTTTCCAACTGTTGTAGCTTTTTTCGAGATGAGGCCGGTTGGTCTGGTAGAAATGGCAGAGAGCGGCGGCCAATCCGTCGGTGGCATCGAGAAGGGGTGGCATATTTTCATCGGGGATATGCAGAATGCGCTGTAACATGGCGGCGACTTGTTCTTTCGATGCACTTCCGTTTCCGGTAATCGACATTTTGATTTTTAACGGAGCGTATTCGGTAATGGGAATGTCGCGGGAGAGCGCGGCTGCCATAGCGACTCCTTGCGCTCGTCCGAGTTTCAGCATGGATTGCACGTTCTTTCCGAAGAATGGAGCTTCGATAGCCATCTCGTCTGGAAGATATTGTTCGATGAGGCCTAAGACCCGCTCGAAAATGCGACGTAATCGCAGATAGTGACTTTCGAATTTGTTTAATTGAATCACGCCCAGAGTCATCAGTTCGGGGGTGTTACCGACGATACGCAAGACTCCGTAGCCCATGACGTTGGTCCCGGGGTCGATGCCGATAATAATTCTATCGTTTGTCGTGTTCATTTATAAGTCGATTACTTCCAATAGGGTACTGAATCCCAATACTTGCTTGCCGAATTTCTTTTGCATATCGCAGAGTAGTGTTTCTCCGCACTCTTCGTGCCAACGTTCGAGCGTATCGGTATCGGGCGATTTGAATTGCAGGGAAAGACTTATGCCTTCTTCCTCATTCTCAGCGAAAATACGGGTCAGTTGCGGTTCTTGTAAAGCTCCGTGTTCCAGTACAGCCGGAATATAGAAATTTTTTAACCAACTTATAAATTCATCTTTCCGAGAGTGATCGGCGTGGTATGTGGTGTTGAATATAATCATAGTGGTATGGGGTTATCTTGTTGTTCGGAGAACCATATTATTCTTTTGACAAAGGTAAAAAAAATGGGGGCAGGAGCCAAATTTATTTGGCTCCTGCCGAATGCCTGTTGCCTCGGTCTATCGTGAAGGTAAAAAAACTTCTCAATATTTTGTACAGTCGTAAAAATAGTTTTATCTTTGCACCGCATTAAGGGGGTATTAGCTCATCTGGCTAGAGCGCGACACTGGCAGTGTCGAGGTGAGCGGTTCGAGTCCGCTATACTCCACATCGTTATCCGTCTTTTGAGGTACAACAGTTTATTCCCCGGTAAAACGGGGTTTCTTTTTTTATGGGGGGCAAAAGAGATAATACAAAGCAATAGGGGTAATCACATAGTTTCTGTCGAATGTGGCTTGCAATTATTGTATGCTTTTGCTGTACTGCTCATCGAGTTGTTCTTTATCTGTATGTTTATCATGCTTTTGTGCGTATCAGACAAAACCACATGGACAGTCTTCACTTGGTCGTGTATGGTTTTCCGTGTATATTCCAACCCCTCTCCCCCAGAAACGGTAGTTTCTGGGGGAGAGGGGTTGAGGAAAGTTTCATAGTAATTTCTGATTATGAGATTAACCCCTCCGTCCTTCGGACACCTCCCCTATATTTTGCGTTGCAAAACACAGAGGAGGAGGTTTAAAATATCCTTCCGATAGTAGAACATAAATCCTTATTCAAAGAGTCGACTTTCTTATTTTCAGAATATAGGGAAGAAGGGTATATGTCTGATATAAACCGGCTGATGAGATACCGTTTTCAACCCCTCCGCCACTTCGTGCCACCTCCCCTATATTTTTGCATTGCAAAAACACAGAGGAGGAGGGTAAATACAATCCATTTCGTTCGTTAAAATTTGGGTCTATCCCTACTAAATTTCTACTGAGTTTTATACCCGATCAATAAAAAAATCGTATCAGCTTATTGATAGAATAAGCTGATACGATTTTTAACCTATTATGATCTTCCGGGGCTATCGAACGACCGGTATTTTTACATTCTCTCGGCTTCCATCGGCATGTACAATACAACAAATATAAATGCCTGTTTGCAAATTGTCAAGGCTCATATTCGTCGTATAACCATCGACATTTTGCATTTTCATTACAGCACCGTTCATATTCACCAAAGATATACTCGATAAAGCTTTGTCAGTTTGTACCACCAAGTAGCCTCCATATGTATAAACTACTGTCGAAGCTAATGTTTGGAGTTCTACTTTTGACTCCCGGTCGTTATTCAGATATACTGGTATCTTCACAATTCTACTTACAGCATCGTTATTGGCTAACACGATTTGTGCTTCATATAAAGTATTTCTCTGTAATTGGGTTGCATCTAATGATACGGTGAGCGTTTCCATAACAGAAGGAGCGACAGAGAATTCATATTTATCAAGCGAGAGCCAGTTGATAGTCGGGGTGCGATTACCCATTACATTCGCGCGAATACAGAAGTTACTATTTAAACCTAAGTCTCCTGCTGACCACCATGTATTGCCAAGTTTAACCATATCGCCGAAGCCATTTTGTACATGACCGCCGTCGATACCAATCACGAAGTCTGTCGGTTCAAAGCCATCTATATTAACACCTATCCATAAATCGGTATTCCCTATCGTCAGAGGTTGTTCGAGCACAATATGATTCCAAGACTGTGCTATTGGGGAAAAAGTCTGTCTCATCAATTCATTTCCGGCATTTGACTGTGAGCCTTGACCGAAAATTACCACCTGAGCTTTGTCGGGTACGTCGTTTATATATACATCGACACTACTGATTTGCATACCCGACAATCCAGCAAGCATATTGCCCGGAAAATACTGTGCATACACGGCCGAAGAACCACCGCTGAGCGATACTTCGCTTTCGAGTCCGTTGTCATAGCGCAATACGAATTCTGCCTGCGACTCGGTTTCTTTCGCTTTAACCGAATGGGATTTTGCAGATTTTGTAAATCTCCAAGAAGGTTTGCTATTTTTTGTAGCAAAAGCCGACTGTTTGCTGCCCGGAGAGTGAGGTAGAGCATAAAGTACCGATGCTGTTCCTGTAAGCTCTGCACTACCTTCGTTCTTTATTTCTAGCGTTACCGGTCGTACGTCGAACGATTGGTACGAATCGATGATACTTAATCCGGGTTTAATGATCGGTGAATTGTCGGAATGTTCCACGACCAGTGTATAATCTTCTGTTTCTCCATAACCATATTGACCGCAAGCGCTAAGAATGTCTTCATAAGAAGCTATGATTCGTAGGCGTCTTTCTCCCGGCACGACTACCGCCTCGTCAGGAATCGATACTTTAATAGATCCCTTAGGAAGATAACCGATAAACTCGCCCGCTTCGTCGAACGAGCCGTTTCCATTCCAATCTACCCATGCACCTATATATAGACTTCCGCCTTCACACTCTACGTTCAAATCTAGCACTTCACCGGGTTTAATGCTTGTTTTCATATCAGAAAAATCGCTGTATACGTTACCCTCGCTTGGGTTGCTAATGCTTCCAATTTTGACTGAGGTAATGTATTCGTAACTTGCATCCGTCGAATACGATTCGCAAACTATCCCTTCTTCTCTTTTTGTAATAGAGAAAAACATGGATTGATGGGCTGTTTGTTCATCGCCTTCCGTGACATTGCGTATTTCGATATTATGTTTACCCGGTTGCGAACAATCGATCCGTTGGTCAAACGTGTGTTTGTAGCTCTCCATAGAAGCTAGTGTCACACCCAGTTCTTCGGTTGCCAGTAATTTATCGTCTAAATATAATTGAAGTTTCGCATCGGATATAGCTTGCTCACCGATATTCATTACTTCCACCTGTACCTTTTCATATTTGTCGCTTGCTGTTTCCAAAGGAGATAATAAACGTTCGAACTTCAATGCTTTTTGTGCAATGTAGTCGCCGTCGCCCGTTAAACAGTAACACATGGATAACTGAGAGGTCATATATTCTTCGTAAGCCTCCATCCAAATTAAACCTATTCCGGGGACATTGCTACATGTGAACACACTGAAAGCACAATTATGCGTTTCGTTGTCTACTTTGGCGGCTGCTACCGAAAAGAAACCGCTTTCTAGACAGATTGTTTCGTCCAATTCAACCGAAAATTCGTAAATGCGTGCCAAATCATCATATTCGCTTGCACTCACTCCGGTGAATTTTCCCAAGACATCGAATTCTTTGCGGTAGACTTCTTTGCCGGGGTAACCGTCGGCTCCCATTTCATAAAACGCCACTTCAAAACGGATCGGTTCTGTCATTTCGCCATTTTCATCGATGCCGCCACGGTCGGCGCAAGACAACTACTCGTAATTTTCTTCGTCCCAAAACATGAATCTCCCTAACCAGCGAATTCCGTTCACTTTCTGATAGCATCCAGAAAAGGATTGGTAAAATTTGGTAGCTCCGTCGGCACGACCCATATCGGAACTTTGTTGTCCCATATAGTCGGCATCGCTACTAAATGCACCTGAGAGAACGGTATTAGGAGGACACCCCAATGCATCGTCAACGCTATTGCGCGGTTCTGCCTTCAAAAAAACATTGTTTTCGTATACAACCGCTACTTTTTCTTTTTCTCCAAATTTACTTGCATGCTGTTCGCCAAACACATTCACTGTAAACAACATTACAAGCAACACGCTCATGTAAATCTGTTTCATTTTCTTTGTTTTTTTAATTAGTTTAATTCTTATTTAATTATGAGAGCGCAAAATTATAATATTATAAATAAAGTAGAGAATAAAATAATTTAAATGGTTTTTTCTTAATATTATTTTATATGCAATAGGTGTATCTGTATAAAGTAGGAAAAGTATGTACAAAGACTTCCTATGAAATCTTATTTATAGGGTAAGTTTTTTGTGTAAAATTGTATGCTGTCTAACAAATTTCTGTAACTTTGAGCTTTAAGAACGATAATACTAATCGTTAAATATCATAATTGAGTATTATGAATAGATACTTTTATCACTGGATTTCTAATATTCAATGAAATAGTTTATCTCTCATGTTGGGTTTACGTCGCTTTCTGCTTTTTTTCGTAAGCGGGAAATCTATGATATGGGTATATAACAATTATCGTAAAGAAAATAATAACCATAAATTGAAATGAAGGTGAGACATTCGAGATTTTCGGTCGGAGTGATCCTGTTTGCATTAGCGATGCTTCCGACAATGGCACAAGAAAGAGCAGCCCAAATTCGGGAAAAATTGTTGAATCGGAATCTCCACTCTGTAATCGTAGTATCGCATCGAGCAGACTGGCGTAATTTCCCTGAGAATTCGTTGGAAGCTATCGAGAGCGCGATTCGCATGGGGGTCGATGTCGTTGAACTCGATTTACAGCGGACGAAAGATGGAAAATTGATATTGATGCATGATTCTAAACTCGATCGTACGACGACCGGGAAGGGTAAGGTCTCGGATTGGACGCTCGATTCTATTAAAACATTGCGGTTAAAGAACGGTTGCAATATCAAAACAATACACAAGGTTCCCACTTTGGAAGAGGCTTTACTTGCCGCAAAGGGGAAAATAATGATTAACTTGGATAAAGCCGACCGTTATTTCGATCAAGTTTATGAATTGTTGCAAAAGACCGGTACGACCGAACAGATAATCATGAAAGGCAGTAAGCCGGCGAAAGAAGTGAAGGCCCGATTCGGGAAATATCTCGATGAGGTAATTTATATGCCTATTGTGAATCTCGATAAAGAAGATGCAAAACGACAGATAGATGTGTTTGTCGAGGATATGCGGCCGGCCGCTTTCGAATTGTTGTTTGTCAAAGACAGTAACCCATTGCCCCGAATGCTTGCCGATTCGTTGAAAGGGGAGTCCCTTATCTGGTATAATACTTTGTGGGACACAATGGCGGGAGGACATGACGACGACATGTCGCTTGCCAATCCTGACGAGGGGTACGGTTATTTGATCGATGTACTCGGCTGTCGTATCATACAGACCGACCGTCCGGCATATTTGCTCGATTATCTGCGGAAACGAGGGTTACACGATTGATTTTTGTTTATTGTGAGAATGAATAGAAGTTTTATTTATTCCCAGAGATCGGGTATGGGAGAGTGTCCCACGGCGTTAGGCGCTTGATGGAAAGGCGTTTTTGTACCGGAATGTATTTCATATAGCGATTTGGCTGTTTCGATAGCCGCATCGACCATATAGGGATAGGGCCTGTCGGTAACGTCGATAAAACCGCAATTGTAATTCTCCCCGTCGGTGCGTCCGTTGATGTTCTGATCGATCCATCGGAACCAGCCTGTACCGATGAGCCCTCGGTGAGCAAAGGCGTTTTCGGTATAATACCGAAAAGCATCTCCTCTTTCTTTTTGTGAGTTCACTTGCCACAGGGATTGTGCGAGTCCTCTGTCGACTGTCCCGAAGTGGTACTCCCCGATAATCATCGGCAAGCCAGAGATTTCCAACGCATGATTCATTTTTTCGTGGTCGGGAGATAGAGCGTAGCAGTTGAAACTCAAAGCATCGAACGACTCTTTACTAATTCGTAGCAATTCATCGTCTAATTGCTCTATGTAGCCATATCTTATTCCTAAGTTCAGATGATTGGGATCGTTCTTCTTTAACGATTTGGATATGGCTTTCATGAGTTTCTCGAATGTATTGTATATAAAAGTTTTGCGGGAGCCGGGTGTATCGCCGGATTCTTTCAGAAAATTTTGTAATTCTATTTTGATGGGGCGATCTTTTCCATTTAAAATTAATGAACACAGGCGATTTTCTTTCGAAATCCAAGCAGGTTCGTTTCCGATGAAATAGCCTATTAACCAATGATTGTTTTTGTATTTTGCCACATTACGGACAATCGCTTCGTCTATCTTTTTTTCAATTCCGTTGTCATATACGTCCATCAATCCCATCAGTTCGTTTTCGAACCCTATGTTTTCCAAAGGTAGAATGAATGCTTTTCGATTCTTGTCGTATATAGTTTTATCCGACCAGTTTGCAAGGGTATTCAATCCCCACTTGTCCATTCTTTTGATTGTCATTTCGGCAGCTCGGTCGAGATAATTTTTTCCGTATCGACGATATAGGTTCCAGATACCGAAAGAGGCTGTATGTGTTTCGGGCGATACATTCTCGGATTCGACGAAAAGTTCTCTGGGCGGAAGTTCTTGAAACATATTTGTGCATTTGTCGGTGTTTTTCGTGTAGTAGTCCCCGACGGGGGCGACGCAATCGACCCCATAGGAGAGGAACAAATATCCGTCCGGGTCGATGAGCCACCAACGATCGTCGATCTGTTCTGTCCTGAAAAAGCCCGTCGATTTTACTCGTTTGTTCAAATAGCCTCCATAACGAGAATAGTTGAAATTTTCTGTTTCGTTGATTTCGGTTTCTTCTTGCAGCCATTCTTTTTGAAGTTGTTCTTCGGAGTAAATTTTTCCTTCATAGTCGCCCAAGTTCCATTGACCGAACTTGTCGAAAGCGGGCTTATTCTCTAAGTACCTGTCGCCGGGATCGTCTTTTGACAAAGCGATCGATCGCAGTTCGATCGTAGGGTTATCGATAGGGGCTCTCATGCGTATGCCTATTGAATCTACTCCTGTCAAAGGGCCTCGTTTCCCTCCCAAGTTGATCCAGCCTGTTGTTCTCGGTTGATTGGAAGTTGCTGCTATATCGTGTTTGGCAACGGGTAGTTCTCTGAAAAATCTCAGTGGAATGGTTAATTTGTTCCATGCGTTGGGAACATATGATATAAGTCGTAGTTCGTTGTATCCTGAGTCGGTGGTGAATCCTAATTGAAATCTCTGCGGCGTGGTGGAACGAAATTCTATGGTTACATAGTCATACTCGTCCCAATCGGTAGGTAGTTGGGGTGCGATGTCTTTTATCGCGATTTTTTTACCCGACACGATTTTCTTGCTGTCGAATTGGAATTTTACAGAATCGTTGGTATGGCATGATGTCAAACCGAGAACGAGGGAAATGATTCCGTAGGATAACAGTCTGTTTTTCATGATTGATGGGATTGTGATTTTTATTTTTTTTCGGGAAGTGGTATGGAATATTGAATGTCGTTTTCGGCGAATACTCGTACGTAATCTACATACATATCCGATGCATTCCCGAAACGTTCGAGGTCGATAGGCCAACCGCTTATTCCTCCAATCGCGTAGTTTATCAGGAAGAAAAGCGGTTTTTCTTTTGATATGTCGTTCGTTGTATGCCTCAGTACTTCGATACCGTCGAAATAGTATATCGTTTCGTCTCGTCCTACATATAGACCATAGGTGTGGAAGGTGGTGGACCAATATGATTTTCCACCTAGTTCCATGATGGGAACTCGTTTATTAAAGCGTTTTTTATATGTCCCATCGGGTTCTTTTTGTCCCCAGAAATGGCTCGTGATGGAGTAGCCCGGGTGGTTGGGGTTACCTTTTCCTACCCCTCCATAGGCTTCGACAATATCCAGTTCGTCTCCATTGATGCCTCGGTCGATACTGGTGAGAGTCCAAAATGCAGGCCAAGTACCGGGTGCAGACTGGGCGGTAAACCTACATTCGAGATAACAGGGGGCTTTTGTGAAAAATCCTTCACCGTCCATATTTACAGACGATATTAGTCCTGAGCTTCCTTTTGTTCCGGCTCTTTTACGGGCTTTAATTTTCAAATAGGTGTCGACTTGTTCGAAAGGATTATCAGGACCGTCGACATCGGAAAATGGCCAGCCGCTGAAATCTCCGTATCGGGGCTTGTGAGCGCAGTACCGGGCGTTTTTGCCGTCATTGGATATGGATAATTCATTATCGAAGTCATCTTCAAATACGAGTTTCAGTCCTTTGGCCTGAGAGGGAACGGTATCCGGTATACCGTAATTCCATTTTTTACCGGCTTTGTTGTAGAGCTGTAACTCAAATACATCTTTTTTCCCCTCGTTGTTACTTGCGTATATGCGGATATTTGTAGGGCCGTAGGGGAAGTCCCGGGCTGGAAAGACGAAAGAGACCTTTTCAGCTCCTTTTGTTTCAATTCCTCCCGGGGTGAGGTTTACATCGTGCCCCCATTTATTGGGTTGTCCTGTCGTGGGTTGTTGCCAACAATAAGCATATACTCGATTCATTCCCGGTGCTCTCAATGTGATTTTTGTGTCGTCGGTGATAACTGTACGTAATCGAGGTGTGATTATTTCGATCGATTTCGTCCACTTGTCGTGAGTCGTATCGTTTCGGCTGAAATTGAAATCGGCATAGATGTTTTGATTGTGAGATGTCTGAGCGGTTATAAAAAATATATTCAGTATGGACAGTATTACGGTGTATTGCCAAAGATTTTTTCTTGATTTCATAGGTCGAAGTGTCGTTTAACTGGTAATCAGATGTAAGTTCTTTTTTATAAAGACGATAAAGAGAGCTTTTTGTGTACTACTTTATCGATGTTTTTTTGTTCAAGAAGGGCTTTCCTTTCTATTCGTAATATGTCATTGTATTTCATAACGGGGTTCAACGAAGGGGTGGGACGGGTTCCCGAAATTTTCGAACTGTTTTTGGAACTTCTCATAGGGAATGATGTTTACAAACTGAAAAGCGAGATGGAATGTTTAGCTCTTTTTGTATGGAGTTTGGGGAAATTGTTAGAAATTTATATGCAAGAATTGAATTTTACAGATTTTTTGTATCTTTACGCCTCGTAATTTAAATGAATAGAATATGAAAAAGATTAGAGCTGCCATTGTCGGTTATGGCAATATAGGGCATTTTGTTTTAGATGCTTTGCAAGTCGCTCCTGATTTTGAAATAGCGGGTATAGTCCGTCGTCGTGTTTCGGAGGTTCCCATGGAATTGTCGGCTTATCCGGTAGTGTCTTCTCTCGACGAGTTGAAAGATGTGGACGTCGCTATTCTTTGTACGCCTACTCGCGAAGTGGAACATTTCGCTATCAAGGCTCTCGAAAAGGGTATACGAACTGTGGATAGTTTCGATATTCACACACAGATATGCGATTTGCGCAAAACGCTCGATGCAGCAGCGAAAAAATACAATTCGGTCGCTATTATATCGGCGGGTTGGGATCCCGGAACGGATTCGGTCGTGCGAGCCCTTATGGAGGCTTGTGCCCCCAAAGGTATCACGTATACTAATTTCGGTCCCGGTATGAGTATGGGACATACGGTCGCTGTGAAGGCTATCGCCGGAGTAAAAGCGGCTTTATCGATGACTATACCTTTGGGAACGGGTATACATCGTCGTATGGTTTATATCGAACTTGAAGAGGGTTATACATTCGAAGAGGTGGCTCACGCTATAAAGACCGACGATTATTTCGCCCATGATGAAACGCATGTCATGCAGGTGGAGAGTGTCGATGCTTTGAAAGATATGGGGCATGGGGTGAACATGACTCGGAAGGGTGTTTCGGGAAAGACACAGAACCAGCGGTTCGAGTTCAATATGTCTATCAATAATCCGGCATTGACAGCTCAGGTTTTAGTATGTACGGCTCGTGCCGCTATGTTGCAACGTCCCGGTTGCTATACGTTAATCGAAATTCCTGTTATCGATTTACTGTATGGTGATCGAGACGAGTTGGTGCGTCGGTTGGTATAAGCTAAATGCATTTGTTTATTCGACGGGATTGTTAACAAACAATAGAAGGGGAAATGGTTTTATCATTTTTCCTTCTATTGTTTTTCGTATCTTTGGTTGGGTTAAATATAGGCTGGGTCTTAGCTGATAGATTTGTTTTTATATTCGGCGTGTACTATCTTTGTACATACGAAGATAGACTGCGGTTCGGTATAGTCAAAACGGAAATAAAATTTCCGTTTGTCTCTGCACTCACCTTGCACTATCTTTGCCTCTGCCAATATCGGTAGGGTTTTATTTTTACTAAAATATGTTGACTGAATTTATTACATGGACTGCTAATCCGGCTCTTTACGACGGTTTTATCGAGATACGGTGGTACGGATTGTTTTTTGCTATCGGTTTTATTGTCGGTTACAACATGATGGAACGCATGTTTCGTCATGAGCAGGTGAACCTGAAATGGCTCGATTCGTTGTTTATTTATGTGATAATTGCGACGGTTTTGGGCGCTCGCTTGGGACATTGCTTGTTTTATGCATGGGATTATTATTCGCAGCACCCCTTAGAAATATTGAAAGTGTGGGAAGGCGGTTTGGCGAGTCACGGAGGTGCGATAGGGATTATTATCGCCATTTGGCTATATTCCCGACGGGTTACTCACCGGAATATGTTGTGGACTTTTGACCGATTGGTCGTTCCGGTCGCTTTGGTCGCTGCGCTTATTCGTACGGGTAATTTGATGAATCATGAGATTTACGGACATGTGACGACTTTGCCGTGGGGATTCCGGTTCATACAGAATTTATCGGAGTGGATGAAGGGTGCTGCTCCTATTTTTACGGAACCGTCGCACCCTACCCAGATTTATGAGGCTTTGTGTTATCTGCTTCTGTTCGGATTGCTTTTGTATATGTATTGGAAACGTAATGCGGAGGAACGGGAGGGTCTTATTTTCGGGACCTTTTTGATAGGCATATTTCTACCTCGTTTTTGTATCGAGTTTATCAAGAACAATCAAGAGGCGTTCGAGGAGACTATGTTGTTGAATATGGGGCAGTTGTTGAGTATTCCGTTCGTTATTGCCGGGGTGTGGTTGGTTATTCGTGCTTTGTCTCGACCGAGAGTACCGATTAAATTTGCGAAGGAGAAGAAGAAATAGATTGTGCAAACAGTCTTATGTTTTTCTATTTCTAACCCCTCTCCTTAGGGACTGTCGTCCCTTCGGGGTCTCCCCTATTGCTTTGCGACTCCCCGCAATACTACGGGACACGGCAGGGGGGAGTATAGAAATCTTACAACAACGTTGCTATACTGTTTTTTAACCCCTCCGTCCTTCGGACACCTCCCCTATATTTCGCGGTGCAAAACACAGGGGAGGAGGATTGAAAAGCTGCCTTTTTCCCATGCTGTTTTGTGACACTCCGCAATGCTACGGGACACGGCAGGGGAGGATATAGAAATCTTACAATAACGTTGCTATACTGTTTTTTAACCCCTCCGTCCTTCGGCCACCTCCCCTATATTTCGCTGCGCAAAACACCCCGCATACGGGGCACGGCAGAGGAGGAGTTTAAAATATCTTCCCAATAGTGGGACATAAATCCTTATTCTAAGAGTCGACTTTCTTATTTTCAGAATATAGGGAGGAGGGAGATTCTTTTTCCTTTATGGTCTAGTATTTTTATGTGGCGAACGGGAGCTATTTAACCTACTCTCCCTCTGCTCGTCGAAGATGAGATATTTTCGTTTTAACCCTCTCGCCCTGCGGGCACTCCCCCTATATTCGCTTACGGAAACACCCCGTAATGTTGCGGGATAGGGCAGGGGCGAAGGTGGTGGGATTCTTGTTTGCCAAGAGAAATCTTATAGCCTTATCTGCAAAAATCATACGAAATTTCCTATCGGCCTCGGAGTAGAGGCGGAGTGTCAGATATGGTTTTTCCCTTTTTCGGCTTTCGGATTCACTGGGAACCTGCCGAAATCAGTAATCGTATTCGAGCGTGAAATCGTCTAAGAAGAGTACGCTACCGTCACCCCCGGTGAAATAGTCGCCATATTTACTAGCTGATGCTACTATTACGATATAGGTGGGAATCCGGTCGGTATCTCGATATTCGAGTTCAAGAGTGAACGGTGTGTATTCGGTTACGGATTTTCCGCTGTACATATCGGCATAAGCGATAATATGCGGGTCGTTTTTGTCGAATAGTTTGCGGTCACTTGGTTTTGTGCGTATCTCGACCGGCTCGCTCCAATCCCCGAGTGCTATGAAGATTTGGCAGGTATCGGGTTGTCCGATAAGATATTTCATCTCGTCGTTCGATTTGTTTATCTCGACCGAGGTGTATTTGAAATATCCTTTTAGCCGTGTGGGACGTTGGGTAAATTGTTTTCCGAAGTTGAGCACCCCGTTGGTTCCTTCTGTACGGAGGTAATTTCCCGTGTACATATTCCCGGCAGCCAGTTTCCCGATGGAACCTATTCCTACAAACTTGGTCGCTAATTTAGCCGCTTGTCCGGTTCCCGACCAAGTGTCGTCGGTGGGTTGTGTATTGCTGTCACCCAATGTGGTGGCTCCTTTATTGCCTGTATCCCAGAAGTTTTCGCTTCCTTCGGCCCATGGATTCCAGACTTTTCCTACTTTGTTCCAATCGTCGAAACTTCCGTTGGGAAGTTCGGCTGCGCTTCCGGTCGTAAATGTTATTTCGTTCCCTGTCAAGTCACCAGATACGGCTCGGCATACATAGGTCGTGTTGGCTTTCAAATGTATCATGCGAGCGGTGAAACTTCCTTTATCGTGTGTGACGTATTCGTCGGGGACTTTTTCCCATGTGCCGGCTGTCGCTTCTTTTATTTCGAATCCATTTTCGGCATCTTCTTTTCCGCTACCGTGCAGCCAAGCAACATTCGTCCAAGCATCGACCCCGTCGGTAGATATTTCGGATTCAGATGGTACGATATATAGGGTCCATTCTTCCATAATACCGTGGTATACGATAATGACTTTTTGGTATCCCAAAGAGAAATCGGTGAGTTTTTCTTTTTCGGGAGAATATGAGGTTATTCCCTGAGGACCTAAAACGAGTTCGGTGATTTTTATGTTTGCTAAATCGATGTCTTTGTTGACATAGGCAATGGCTCTGTGATTATGGGCATCGAATACCGGTGCTCCTATTTGTCCCTCTACTCTGAAACTTCTTTCGATATTTTGGGTGGCATTTATCGTCCATGTGTAGTCTTGATAGATGGAGAGGGTCAACGTGTAACTTTTGGAGAGGTCGATAATCGAATCGGAAGGAAGATCGGATACGGCTCCTTCGGTGAGATCGAGGGTTTCGATATGTACTCGTCGCAAATCGACCGTATCGGACAATTCCATCGTTACCATGCGTTTGTCGTTGTCGATAGCGGCTGTACCGATTTGTCCGTCGGCGGAGATCCCTAATATCTGCGCTTTGATGCGAGGGTAGGGAATATCGTTCTTAATACAAGCCGATAAGAGGAGTGTACATAAAAGAGAGTATATGATGTGTATATCGTTTCGTTTCATTTTACTTCTATATGTGCAGGCACATGCCAATGTTGATGTTGAACAAGTTTATTTTGAAATCGGCTCCGCTCGATCTACGACTTCCGGTTTCTTCGTTATTCGTCGTTTGTTTGATCGTTCCGTATCGTAATCCGGCTACTCCGAACGAAACACTGGTACTGATGTTGTTCATGATAAATACGCAGAATCCCGGATTTAACCCCAATTTGATTTCAGATGTCGTTGTTTTGGTATTTTTCAATGACTCGTCGCTCCCTCTTACAAAGCGGTTCGAACCGCTTGAAAAGGCTAATTCCGTTTCGTTGAAGAAGCCGAAGCGCTTGTTTTTGTCGATTCCGATATATGCCCTATGGAACAGAGCGGCCGAGAAGGTCTCGCCTAAATAACGTATATCGCCCAAATTGAATTGCATATCGTCGTCGATGTCTATATCCAAATTGTCTAAGTTTGCACTTAAATGACTGTATCCGAGTTTTATACCTATACATTCGTTGTCTTTGATGAAATAGCCTACGAATGGGTTCAGGGTAGTTATGTTGCCTTTGAAATTAAAATCTTTGATGAAGATCAGGAGGTTATTGTCTTTACTGTCGAATTCTCCGTGCGAGAGAGTCAAACCTGCGATCCATTGCTTTTGGGGAATGAGCAGATAGTTTTTCAATCCCCGTTTGTATTTTTTTCTGCTGAGCCCGTGTTTTTCGGCGATCGTATCGGGCTCGGACATGGCGACAGAAGTGTTTCTCGGAACGATGGTTGCTGTCTCGGGAATGACGGTTGTCGAATCTTGCACTTCGGCATGAAGCAATATTTGCCCGGGAATGAGTATTCCTATTAAAATCAATATGTATTTTAAGTTTTTCATAAATAAAAAGCGATACCTAAACCCAAAGAAAAGATGTTGACTTTGAAGTTTGCCATGTTTTGAGACCGTTTACCGGTATAAACTTGGTCGGTGGTCTGTTTGACATGACTGTAATTAAAACCTAATAAGCCGACGTTTACCTCGATGGCTGTGTAGTCATTGAGAAATGCCATGAGCCCCGGCGCTATTCCGATATTGAAGTTGAACGAACGCTCGAATGTTCCTGTGAGAGATTCTCCCGACCCGTTTACCATTTTCGATTCTCCACCACCCAAGGAGAGTTGCAGTTCATTGAAAAGTCCGAAGCGGCTACTGTTCCCGATACTGATGTAGTTACGCATGATCGCCATTCCCGAATAGGAGTGGCTCAGACTATACACGTTGTCCATGTCGAAGTTGAGATCGTCGCCTATCTTGATGGAGGCATTGTCGAGCTTCGTTAGGCTTCGTTCATAGGCAAACCGACCTCCCAATCCCAAATTATCTTTGACGATGTAGCAAAACATGGGGCTCACTTTGAATGTGTAGCCTATACCGTCCATGTTTTCGATGACGAGGAACTGGTAGTTGTCGTTGCTATATTCGGAATAGGATATGGAATTACCTACTACCCATTGTCCTTTGGGTATGAATGTATTTAGTACAATACCTCGGTCGAACTCCTGAGCGTGAACCGTAGTAAGGCTTACCCCCAAAAGCAGAGATGAGCATATCGCAGAGATGAGTTTATTCATAAATCAATTCTAAATCGTCGAGCCACATGGTACTACCCGTGCTACCTGTAAAGTAGTCTCCGTATTTGCTGGCAGAGGCCACGATTACAATGTAGCTGGGAATACGGGTAAGAGAACGGTAATCGAGCGGAATTTCAAACTCCAAGAGACCACCGTCTTGACCTTGTGTCTGGGTTGTTAATTCTTGTTCGCCATAGGCGATTATTTTTTCGTCATTTTTATCGAACAAGTTTTTATCTTTTGTCGTGATACGTACCGGGGCATCCCAGTCTCCAAGTGCGATATAGACAATGCCTATATCTGTCGCGCCATTTGTAAGAGCATCTGTTTCGGAATAGTCTACGGTTCCCGGCGTGTATTTAATATATCCGCGAAGTTTGGACGGTCGCGAGGTAAATGCTCGTCCGAAATCGAGGATACCGTTCGTACCGTCTCTTCCGATAAACTGTCCGGTGAACAGGTTTCCGGCAGCAAATTTGCCAATACCCATGATACCAACGAATTGAGATTGTAATTTAACGGAATATTTACCGCTGTGTTTGTAGGTCTCGTCGGGTGTAGTCACGTTTTTATCCATCATCGCAGAACCGTGGTTCCCGCTATCCCAAAACATTTCCCCTCCTTGCGGGTATATTACCATTGCTTTGTCCGGGGTATGCCAATCTTCGAAACTGCTGTTGGGCAGTGTCGTCGCTTCTTCGGTAGTGAACGTTATTGTTTTTACCGAGGCTTGTGTTCCTGCAACGGCTTGATATTCGTATGTCGTTCCCGGTTCGAGTTGCGTTACCTCGGCAGACATACTTGTTCCCGACAGGACGGCAGGAACGGATATCCATTCTTGCGAACCGGATTTGCGATATTGGAAAGAGAGAGTTTCCGATGTTTCTTTTACCAAAGTCCCTGATAGCGTGGCTTTCTTTGCCCAGATACCGGATCTTGCCGGGGCTTCCGTAACGACTATGGCATCGGATACGACTATCGTCAAAACCTGTGTATTTTCTTTTTCATTTGTATCGACGGCTTTTATCGTGAAGATATATTCTCCGTCGGGGAGCGATTTTACAAAGTTCTCGGACAGAGTGATTTTTGCGTTCGAAAGGTCTTTATCTTCCTGATAGATGTGTTTTGCTCCGATGCCTTTGACTTGAAATTCCGTGATGATGTCTTCGGGGGCCGACAGGAAATCGATGGAATCGGCCGAGAGTCCTAAGGAGGGGAATTTTTCACAAGAAAGTTTTACATTTTTCAATTTGGTCGCGGCATTCACCCAAATCGCAGCTTCTTTTCCGCTGTTCGTTTCGTAATAAAGCGGTTGGGTTATATCGAATTTGTCTCCGACAATTTGCGGACGTTGTGTAATCACTACATTATGGGTGGAGTCTACGGTCGATTCATTTACTTTGACATCGATGAATGTACCTCCGGTCGCTGCGTTGTCGACGTTATAGCTGAATGTGAATGCGTATTTCGTCGCTTTAACTACGTTTTCGACAACCCCCGATTGGGTATAGTTTTTACCGTCTGTTTTTTTCCCTTCGAAACTCCATGCCAAGCTGCGGTCTTTCCCGTTGAGCATATAGTATCCTACGGAATCTACGGTAGATTCTGTAAATGAGAGCTCGCCGGTAGTAGTAAATATTTTTACTTTATAGTCGGTTACAACGTTTGCTAACTCGGGCGAGAACGCAACCGTCGCCAACGTATTTGCAATAGTACATTTCACTTCGGCCGAGGTAGTTTCTCCGCTTTGGACGGCGAAGTCGGCCGATCCTGTATAATAGGGGGTATCGAATGCCGCCGGGACAGAATCTCCGGCTATTACAAAGACATGATACTGTCCGCTTGCCAAGTTCAGTATATCGGGCATGGGGCTTTCCATATCGTAATAACGAATGAGCCCTTTACTGCTGTATATGCGGGTTTGCATGGAGGCATATATGCCCGGGTCGATAGCACGGGAAACGACAGCCACCTCGTCAGAAACTTTTACGTTCAACCGTACCGATCCTTCGCCGAGGGTCATGTCTTCTTCTTTACAAGCCGATAGCAGTCCTACAAGGAGCAGTCCGCAAGTAAAGTATGTTTTTATATAGCGTTTCATATTATTCTGTTACGAGTATTAATGTTTCTGTTGTCGTTCCTTGCGCGTCGGTAGCCTTTATGATAAAGTTGTGAGTCCCTGCGCCCAATAATCCTAATAACGGCATAAAGTCGCTGATGTCGAAAGTTACTTTCGATTGGTTCAAGACGTTCGAGCCAGTGGGGAATCCCAATCCTTCGATGGCTGTTTTCAAGTCGCCCGGATTTACCAAATCGAGATGCGAAGCCAATCCCATACCTGCAAGTTCGTCGGGAGTCAATGTCGGCGATTCTATATCGACTACAAGTCCTGTAAGTCCGTTCTTATCGGAGCTTGTAATATCTACGATTACTTGTAATCCCTCGGTTACAGTGACCGGAGTTCCTAATTTTATAGTCGAGCTCGTAATTTTCGGAGCATCGGTAGGTTGGGGATCGGGATCCGGATCAGGGCCTGTGCCGGGGTCGATGGGATTGGGGTCCTCAATAACTTCTTCGTCTATCGTGACATTCCCGAGATGGTCGATTATTTCGCATGAGGCATCGAGCGTAACCGACGGTGTGATGCCTCCTGTCTCGCTTCCCGGTTCGGGTCGTTTGATATCGTAATGTATTTTACGCCATTCTCCGGCTTTTACGTTGTCTACCTGTATGCGATTGACTTCTTCATAACCATCGATCGTACCGGAGAAGGTGGCGATAAGCAAATTGCTTTCTTCGTCGGCCCGAAAATAACCGGCACGAGATTCTTCTTTCATAAAATCGAGAGCTCCTTTTCCAACGGTAACCGATACTTTGCAGTCTTCGCCCATCAGTGTTTTTAAATCCTCGGAGTAGGAGACCGATACTTTTATATTTTGGAGGGTACATACGAGCGTATCGATTTGTGTCACTCTGTTTTCTTCGATAGAAAAAGTTTTATCTGCATAATAATAGGGCTTTTCCCATTCGGACGGTTGAACTTCGTGGGAAAATACTTTTAAATTATAATTACCGACGTTTAGTGTAACTATTTCGGGCGTTTCGCTGTATTTCCAATTCTTTTCGAGGGTTTCGCTTCCATTGTCCGAACGGAATATCTGTACTGTAAAACCGCCTGTGTCGACAGCCCGGCTTACCGGTTTTTTCTCGGTTTCTTTTATGTCGTTATTGGGTATGGCATCGAAAGAAGAAAGATCGAGGGTTCCGGTTTTCCCTGAAATTTCCCCGGGTTCGGAGTCGTAGGTGAGTTTCTCGCGGTCGCAAGATGTGCCTGCCAGTCCCAAGACTGCGGTCAGAGCTATGTAGAATATCTTTTTCATATCGCTATGTGGTTTATTCATAAATGAAATTCAAGTTGTCTATTGTCAGAGTCGCTCCCCTCGAATTGGATTCGTATCGGGAGTAGTAATCGGTCGTTTTTATCGTTGCGGTTTCTTCGCTTTGTGAATAGGAAGCATGATTGGACGAGGTAATCATTATTTTCAACAGATTGGCTTTTTGGTCGGTGACGGTGTAGACCAATGGGACTGTAAATTCGGTATAGTCTGATACAGCCGTAAGGTTAATAGTCCCGGATGCGAGTACCGTTTCTCCGTTTAACAATGTTACCGAGATCACTCCGGTTTCAGAGCCATCGTTATTGTCGGGGGTGTATTTATACCACCCTTTCATGGTCGAAGGGCGGGAAGAGAACGAGGTTCCTTCGTTATAGGATTCGGAATTACCGGAATAGGAGTAACTGCCCAAAAATAGTTTCCCGGCGGAGCGGTTGGCTATCGAGGGGACGTTTTCGCTGTAATAGTATGCCGACCCTCTTGTTTTATAGTGGGGGGGAGGAGTAGTTCCGTTTTCGTCCCAAGCGACATTGCGAACGACCATAGCGTTAGAGCCATTTTTGGCAGTTAGATTTTTGTAAATGTCCGGGGTGTCGGTTCCCCCACCTCCGAAAATGGGAATTCCGGGGACTTTTCCAGTCCATGACAATGTGGTGTTGTATGTGGACGGGCAGACGAACCAAGACATTTGGTTGGTTGCTGATGTATTGCTTGTTTTTGCGTTTACACTAGCCCACCCGACAGGCTCGTTTATGGTGAAACTGCATGTACTTTGATAAGTGGGATTTCCTATTGTGGGGGACCAACGTCCACCTTGATTTATATCGGATACGCTTATTGTTTGTGTCAAATCTTCGAAGTCTCCATTCGGTACGCCAGCAGCGGTTTCTGTCCGTATTGTACAATCTCCGTGATAATTGACATTTTCTTGTTCGTTGTTGCAAGTCCCTTTTATCTGGTAACGTGTGTCGGGGGACAATCCCGTGAGGGTGTGAACATTGCCTTCGTGTGTGGAGGCGGCGTGGACCCATTGTCCGGTACTGTTGGTATAAAGTACAGCATAGCGGTTCACCGCATCTTGGTATTGCGGATCGGCGGCTGTGAGCTTAACGATCGCTTTTTTCGCCCAAACGTCGTATTCTTCGGCTGATATCGTGAATTCGGGCGTGAGGACAGGAATGGAAGTCGCAGCCGTCTTTAATCCACCGGATAGAGAGGCTTCTATTTTTACCGGTTTGTTTGTGGCTTCGACGGATATTTTAACTTGGTATAGATTTTCCTCGGTCGATAGAACTGTCGAGGTACAATTTACTTTGTGGCCTTCGGCGTTAAGGTAACTGAATTGAACCAAATCGATATCGGATCCATCGTATAATACCGGAATTATGGCCGAAGAGCTACCCACAAAAACGGCTTCGGGTTCTTGTAGGGTGAATGTTAAAGGAAGGTTTTTCACCGATAAAGAAATAGGCGATTCGCTAACTTTTCCGTACAGGTCTTTTGCCGAAATAGTGAACATGTGTTGATCGCTATTGTCGATAATTTGTAATTGTGTGAATAGTTCGGTGAAGTCGATGAATCCCATTTTATTTCCAACTTCGGAGAATCCCTTGATTTTCAGCCCTAATCGACGGAGTATTCCTGCTTGGTCTTCACTCATATTTATGAGGTCGATTTCTTGCGGCCACCCTTTGCTTTCGAGGCTGCGGGAAGAGGTCGTAAGGGTACACCCTGCCAATCCTCCTTTGGCCGTGAGAGATATATTTACGTTTTTGTCGGCCGGATAATTAAATTCTTTTGCTTCAACCGGAACACCGGATTCAAAACCAGACAGGAGGAAAGAGGGAGCGGGAGCTACCATTACTTCATCGGATATGTCTATTTTGATAGGTTGTGTTTCGGTTGTCTCGTCGAAACTGATGTTGAGTTGTGCTTCACCGGCGTTGTTGTCGCTGATGTCGAGTTTTATTTTGTAGTGCTGGCGAGCGGCTGCGTTGGGTATGGCTGCCGGTTCGAAAGTAGATTCGATCCCATTTTGTTTTTTCAAGTGGGTTTGAATCGTGATTTTCCCGGGTTTTACGTAGGCTGCTCTCGTCTCGGTTTTAGAAAATTCGATGTATTCTCCTCCGGTAGAGTGAATGGTGGTCGAATAGTCGGCAAAGTATTTTTTGAAAGCGTCGGAATACTCGACGGTTACTTTTACATTAGCCAATGTACAATTGATTTCTACCGAACTATTTTCCCGGTCACGCACGGTTACCGGGGTTTCTCCGAGATAGAACGGCTTTTCGAATCCTTCTGTATCGATATCTCCGTAGAAGGCACTCATCGTATAGGCTCCGACCGGTATTTTGGTGGTCGGGTCGAAATCGGCCAAACTATCCCATGCCCGAGAAAAACTACCGTCGGAGGAGACTAGTTTCAAGGCAAATTCACTTACATCGGGATTTTCGATTGTCGAGGCTGATTCTGCTGTGGAGCGGGTTGCAGGAACTACTTTATAATCGGCTGAAACTTGTACGTTGATTGCACCGTATCCGGAAGACCCTTGCTTATCCTCATTTGCGCATGATACTAACAATAGCATGGTTGCGCTATACAGGAAAATTTTTTTTAATTTCATGCTTATTTTATTTTTATTTCACCTATAAAGAGATATTAATAAACTCTTTATGAGCGGCTTCATTGTGTAAATACTCTTATTTGCACAAATGAAAATCGGTTCAAAGGTATAAATTTTTTCTTAGATGAAACAGTCAATAGAAAGTTTTGTTAAGTATAATAATATAAATTAAGGAGATATAGGAGTTTTGGGCTACAAAATCCGGGGAATTTGCTAATATTTTTTTAGGGTCGGATTTTGTAAAAAATCGATTATTTTTTATTTTATAGTATTTAAATTTATTCTGTATTTTTATATGTAAAGATAGCTTTTTTCAACCCCTTCGTCCTTCGGCCACCTCCCCTATATTTTGCTGTGCAAAAACACCCCGTAATACTACGGGACACGGCAGGGAGGAGGTTGAGATGTATTCCCCCCTATTGCTTTGCGACACCCCATAAGGCTACGGGGCATTACAGGGGGAAGGAAAGGTTTCCCGAATTTTGTTTCTGTTCTCGGCTTGTACTATCTTTGCAAAACGTGAAGATAGTCAAGTTTATTTTTAACCCTCTCGCTCTGCGGGTACTCCCCTCTATCTCGTCAAAGACAGACGGTGGGAGAGGGGCGATAAAAAATTGAAATATATGAAAATAGCGGTAGTAGGTACAGGCTATGTGGGCTTGGTTACGGGAACTTGTTTCGCCGAGATAGGAGTGGACGTCGTCTGTGTGGATATAGATGCCGAGAAAATAGCTCGTATAGAGCGTGGCGATATACCTATTTACGAGCCGGGGCTCGACGAGATGGTTATCAGGAATATGAAAGCCGGACGTTTGCGGTTCGCCACCGATCTATCGGCTTGTCTCGACGGGGTGGAAATCTTGTTCAGTGCGGTGGGTACTCCTCCTGACGAAGACGGATCGGCCGATTTGAGATATGTGCTCGATGTGGCTCATAGTGTGGGACGGTATATGACCGATTATCTTGTTGTCGTTACCAAGAGTACGGTTCCGGTGGGGACTGCCCGAAAAGTGAAAGCGGCTATACAGAGCGAGTTGGATAAGAGGGGCGAAAAGATTGACTTCGATGTGGCTTCCAATCCCGAATTTTTGAAAGAGGGGAATGCGATAGCCGATTTTATGCGTCCCGACCGTGTGGTCGTTGGGGTCGAAAGCGAGCGGGCGGAGGCTTTGATGCAAAAGCTCTACAAGCCCTTCATGATCAACAAGTACAGGATTATTATTACCGATATACCTTCGGCGGAGATGATTAAATATGCGGCTAACGCTATGCTGGCGACTCGTATCAGCTTTATGAACGAAATTGCGTTATTGTGCGACGAGGTGGGAGCCGATGTAGGAGCTGTGCGCAAAGGTATCGGAGCCGACGATCGTATCGGCAGCCGCTTCTTGTATGCCGGCTGTGGATATGGGGGCTCTTGTTTCCCGAAAGATGTGAAGGCTTTGATAAAGACGGCAGAAGAGAATGATTGCGATATGCAGATTTTGAAAGCTGTCGAACGGGTGAACGAGTCGCAAAAGGAATTGCTTTATCACCGATTGTTCCGCTATTTCGACGGGAAAATATCGGGACGAAAATTTGCCGTGTGGGGGCTTTCCTTTAAACCGGAGACCGACGATATGCGCGAAGCTCCGGCTTTGATATTGATCGATAAGTTATGTGAGGCAGGAGCCCGTGTAAAGGTATATGACCCGGTGGCTATGCCGGAATGCAAGCGGCGGATAGGGAATAAGGTGGAATATGCCGAGAATATTTATGAAGCGGTTGCCGATGTGGATGCTTTGTTGATTGTAACGGAATGGAAAGAGTTTCGTTTGCCGGATTGGAAAACGGTTATCCGGTCTATGAAATCACCTGTGATATTCGACGGTCGTAATATTTATGATCCGTCTGAGATGAAAGAGTTGGGATTTGCTTATTATAGTATAGGTCGTCCGACGGTTTAAGGATTGATCTGATAAAAAAGTAAGACAGGTATGCGTCCTATTGTGGGGCGGATACCTGTCTTTTTATAATAGAAAGGGGCTGAGAGGAATATCCTTCTCCGTAATGGCTGCTCCTCCTTTTACCGTTACGGTTTCGGGAATCCTTCGGAGCGCCCTTTCTGCCTATAATAACGATATAGGAGTGTTTTGGTTCAATGTGGTCGTGCTTTTATCGTGATTTGTCTTATTTTTAATTTTTTTTGTCGAAAATCTGTTTTTGAGGAACACTTTAATTGTTTGGAGCGTATCTTTGTAATGGAACAGAACTCGATATCGGTAAGTGAGATTAGATTGTTTCGAGATGTATTGTTTTTGTAAATAAATAATGTTGTAAAGAGATTTTATTATGAAAAAATGGGTGTGCAGATTATCTATCGTATGCTGCTTGTGTTTGTTTTTTACCTCTGTGAAAGCTCAGCTTTCGTTGGGTGGGCTTGGAGACATACTGAATTCATCGACAGTGAATAAGGTTGTGAGTGCTATTGCCGGTACAGATGCTTCGTTGACGGTTGCCGATTTAGCCGGGACGTGGAAATATTCGGCTCCTGCTTGTAAGTTCGAAAGCAGCGATTTCTTGAAATCGGCGGGAGGTGAGGTCGTGGCTGCATCTCTGAAAACAAAGTTGGCGACCTACTATACAAAGGCCGGTATCACGCCTTCGCGAGTTTCATTCGCTTTTGCCGATACTACTTTTGTAATGAAATATGGTAATGCGAAATTGAACGGTCATATTGTTAAAGACGAAGAGAGCGGAAGATTCGTGGTTACATTTACTGCCGTGGGTGGTTACATTCCTATAATGGTTATGGATGCCGTTATAAACAAGAATGGCAATACGTTGGAAATGCTTTTCGATGTGGATCGATTCGTGAAGGTATTGACTACTATTGCATCGAAGTCTCAGAGTTCTACGTTGAAAAGTGTCAGTGGATTGCTCGATGAGTATGAGGGTGTATTGATGGGGTTTGAACTAGTGAAATAAGAAAATCATAGTATAATAAAATAAGGAGGGAGTTTAAAACTCCCTCCTTATTTTATTATATTTTAACACAAAAAGAAAAAAAACGGGAAAATAGAAGACCGATCTTTTTGTCGAATGATTACCTTTGTTCCATATTATAAACTAAAAAATAAATAAAATGAAGAAATTAGTTTTAACCTTAGCTCTTGTGTTTGGTGTGTTAGCAGCCAATGCTCAGTATTTTGTGGGTGGTCAATTGGGGTTACTTTACGATGATGCATCGGAAAATACCATGATTACAATCGCTCCTGAATTCGGTTATGCATTTAACGATACTTGGACGGTTGCCGGTATGATAGGTTATACTCATATGGACAATTTCAATTCGTTTTATATCGCTCCGTATGCCCGTTGGAATTTTTGGAAAAAAGATTTTGTAGGCTTATTGGTAGATGGTGGTTTCGGTATTTCTACTCAAAAGTATAAAGGGGCGGATTCGGATACCGGTTTTGAAATTGGCTTTAAGCCGGGTATATCTTTTAATTTGACCGATAATTTCTCTTTGGTAGCTCATTACGGCTTTCTGGGATATCGTACTAAATATAACGGAAGCAGCGTGTCGGGCTTGTCTTTGAGCGGCAATGAGATAAGTCTCAGCTTGTATTATTGTTTTTAATATTTGAAACGAATCGATATTTCGACCGTCCGATTTTTATCGGACGGTTTTTTTATTCTTTTCGGTAGAATTGTAAGGTGAGAAGGTGTTGCCGAACTTCTTTTTTTACGAGATGACAAATTGGGATAGGTCAGTGGCATAGGGGGAGTGCATAGGGTGATTGTAGAATTTGAGCTCTTCTCCTTGCGGGTATTTCCCTTATATTTTCCGACATTTCCGTTGAGTTAACCCCTACGTGCCACCTCCCCTATATTTTGCACTGCAAAACACCCCGTAAGGCTACGGGACACGGCAGGGGAGGAGTGTAGAAATTTTCCAGCGTCTTTGTTTACTGGGGTTTTGAGTTCTCCGATGCTTCGTTTGCTTCTCTTATCCATTGCAGATGAGGAAGGGGAGAAGCCGATGCCTGACTCTGTTTCCGTTATTGTCGGTATTTTTCGACATTTCCATTGAGTTAGCCCCTCCGTTATTCCGTGCCACCTTCCCTATATTTTTGCGTTGCAAAACACAGGGGAGGAGCTAAAAGACAATCCTCATTGATTTCCTATTGAGTCGTAAAGGGTGGGGCTGTTTTTTTTGTTCGGGTATGAAAATCCCGCTCTATCTAATTTCGATAGAGCGGGATTTCATTTGTTGTATGGCCTTTTACTACTTTTTCAAGGCTGCTATGCTTTCTTCGAGCGATTTGATTTTTTCTTCGGCATCGGCTTTCTTTTTGCGCTCCATAGCTACCACGGCTTCGGGTGCATTTTGAACGAAGCGTTCGTTGCCGAGTTTTCCCATTACTGTTTTGAGGAATCCCTGAGCATATTTTAATTCGGCTTCGAGTTTTTTCAATTCGGCTTCTACATCGATGGCGTTGCTCATAGGAATCGCATATTCCGTTGCATGTACCCGGAACGAAGCGGCGGCCGGATCTTTTTCTTCGATTGTTTCGATCGTTGCCAGATTGGTCATTTTGGTCAATATGCAATCGTTCGAGTGATCGTGTGCGCCGATAATTTGCAGCGTGAGCTGTTCTTTATTGGCTATGCCTTTTTGCAAGCGGATCGTACGTATTCCCGCTACGACCAGTTTGGTCGTTTCGAATCGGTTTATGATTTCCATGTCGACCGGTTGGGGCTCGGGCATGCGTGCTGTCATGATGCTTTCGCCTTCTTTGCGGTCATACAGGTGTTGCCACAATTCTTCGGTGATGAAGGGCATGAAAGGATGCAACATACGGAGCTGTGCATCGAAGTACCGGAGTGTAGCATCGTAGGTTTTGCGGTCGATAGGTTGTTGATAGGCTGGTTTAACCATTTCGAGATACCAAGATGAAAATTCGTCCCAGAAGAGTTTGTATATAGCCATGAGGGCTTCGGACAGACGATATTTCCCGAACAGGTCTTTGACTTCTTCGAGCGTACGGTTGAGTTGTGCGTCGAACCATTCTACGGCAATGGCTGCCGTTTGAGGCTGGGGGAGGGTTTCATCTACGTTCCAACCTTTTACCAAGCGGAAGGCATTCCATATTTTGTTGTTAAAGTTGCGTCCTTGCTCGCACAACTCATCGTCGTATAGTATGTCGTTTCCGGCAGGTGCGGCCAACATGAGTCCCATGCGGACACCGTCGGCTCCATAGGTTTTTATCAGTTCGAGAGCGTCGGGCGAATTACCGAGCGACTTGGACATTTTTCGTCCTATTTTGTCCCGTACGATTCCGGTGAAATAGACGTTGCGGAAAGGAAGTTTGTGCTCATACTCGTATCCGGCCATAATCATTCGAGCCACCCAGAAGAAAATGATATCGGGGGCTGTAACCAAATCGGTGGTCGGGTAATAGTAGTTTATCTCTTCGTTGCCGGGATTGTTGATACCATCGAAAAGCGAGATGGGCCATAACCACGAAGAGAACCATGTGTCGAGGCAATCTTCGTCTTGTCGCAGATCGCTCATTTGAAGGTCGGCCTTACCACTTTTCTCTCGGGCTAATTTCAACGCTTCTTCGGGTGTGGCAGCTACTACGAATCCGCCTTGCGGGAGGTAGTACGCCGGGATGCGATGTCCCCACCAAAGCTGGCGGGAGATACACCAATCTTTAATGTTTTCCATCCAGTGCCGATAAATGTTTTTGAATTTATCGGGGTGGAATTTGATTTCGTCTTTCATGACGGCATCGAGAGCCGGGGCTGCGAGTTTATCCATTTTGACAAACCATTGCATCGATAGTTTGGGTTCGATAACGACATTGGTACGTTCGGAATAACCCACTTTATTGTCGTAATCTTCGACTTTTTCGAGTAATCCAGCCTCTTGTAAGTCTTTGGCGATTTGTTTGCGAACGTCGAAACGATCCATTCCTACGTAAAGGCCTCCGGCTTCGCTGATGGTTCCGTTGTCGTTGAATATGTCGATACTCGGCAGATTGTATTTTTCTCCCAGCATATAGTCATTTACATCGTGTGCCGGGGTGACTTTTAAGCAGCCGGTTCCGAACTCAATATCGACATAGTCGTCCATGATAATAGGAACCACCCGATTTACCAGCGGTATGATGACTTTTTTCCCTTTAAGGAATGAATAACGCGGGTCATTGGGGTTTACGCAAACTGCCGTGTCGCCTAAGATTGTTTCAGGTCGTGTGGTGGCAACGATAATGTATTTATCCTCGCCTTCGATAAAATAGCGCAGATAATAGAGTTTGCTGTGTTCGTCTTTATAAATGACTTCTTCGTCGGAGAGGGCGGTGAGGGCTTTGGGGTCCCAATTTACCATGCGGACTCCTCTGTAAATGAGTCCTTTGTTGTATAAGTCGACAAATACTTTCAAAACACTTTCGGAGCGGATTTCGTCCATAGTGAAAGCAGTGCGGTCCCAATCGCAGGATGCTCCCAATTTTTGGAGTTGTTTCAAGATGATTCCGCCGTGTTCTTCTTTCCATTCCCAAGCGTATTTGAGAAATTCTTCTCTGGAAAGATCGCTTTTTTTAATACCTTGCGCTGCAAGTTTATTTACCACTTTGGCTTCGGTGGCGATAGATGCATGGTCTGTGCCGGGAACCCAACAAGCATTTTTCCCTTCCATGCGAGCCCGGCGTACCAGAATGTCTTGTATCGTATTGTTCAGCATGTGCCCCATGTGCAGAATCCCGGTGACATTGGGTGGCGGAATGACAACGGTATAGGGTTCTCGACCGTCGGGCTTCGATTTGAAAAGACCGTTTTTCAACCAATAGGCATACCATTTTTCTTCTACGTCGGCGGGATTGTACTTCGTGGCAAGTTCGTTCATAAAGTCGTTCTTTCAGAATGTTCTATATTATTTCAAGATACAAAAGTAAAAAGGCTTTTGTACCAATCGGGTGCAAAAGTATAAAATATTTTCCGAAAAAGATATTCTTCGGAGTCAAAGGTGTTTATGGCATTTGTCTCGAAAAGAAAGTTTTTTTGTTTTCGACATGTTTCGTGAACTATCGTTTAAGTCCGTCCACGGCGGAACGTAGTTGTTCGAGTGCTTTTTGCAAAACTGCGCGGGGCGTACCTACGTTTAGCCGCATGTGTCCTTTGCCTTCGGGGCCGAACATTTCACCGTCGTTGAGTGCGAGTCTCGCTTTATCGACAAAAAGGTCGATGAGTGCGTCGTGTTCGAGGTGAAGCCGTGTACAGTCGAGCCATACGATAAAGGAGGCTTGCGGCCTGATGGCTTTGATATCGGGAATATAACGATCGAGAAACTCTTCGACAAAGAGTATATTTTGTTCGATGTAGGCTAACATTTGTTCTCGCCATTCTCTACAATGGTTATAAGCGGCTTCGGTGGCTATGGTCGCCATGAAAGTGGGTTCGTTCAGCTCGTTTGCCGTGAGCCAGTCGAAGAAGCGCTTACGAATCGTTTCGTTGGGAACAATTGCATAGGAGCTGACCAAGCCTGCGATGTTGAACGTCTTGGAGGGAGCTCCGAACGATATACTGTTTTGAGCCGCTGTTTCGGACACCGAGGCAAAGGGGTGATGTTTGGCTCCGAAGAGAGGCATATCGGCATGAATTTCATCGGCAATGATGAGTATGTTGTGCCGTGCACAGATTTCGGCGATTCGCTGTAATGTTTCCAACGGCCAAACCACTCCTCCGGGGTTATGAGGATTACAGAGAATGAACAGCTTGCACTGGGAGTCGATGATCGATTCAAGGTGATCGAAGTCCATTTCGTAGTGAGAGCCGTTCCATTTGAGCGGATTATGTACAACCTGCCGACCGTTACTTTCAGGGACGGCCATGAACGGTGTATAGACCGGAGTCTGTATGATGATTTTATCTCCGGGGGTACTAAATACATTGACTGCCAAACCTATGCCCTTGACAATCCCGGGAATATAGGTGATCCATTCTCTTTTTACTTTCCAGCCATGCAGGTAGTCGAGCCAATCGATAATGGATTGCCAATAGCTCGCAGGAGCCTCGGCATATCCGTAAACCGGGTGTTGTAACCGGCGTACGAGAGCTTCGGTTATACAGGGTGCAACCGCAAAATCCATGTCGGCAATCCATAAAGGAATGAGATCTTCCCGACCATAGCGCTCACAGAGAACATCGGTTTTCATAGCTCCGGTGTGATGCCGGTCGATAATTGTGTCGAAATCGTACTGAGAGGACATTTTATATACTGTTTAGGTGTTAGGTTGCTTACGTCGATTTGTCAAAAGCCGAGTTCTATCTGAAATCTTAATTGCCAGCGATTATAATCGGAATCGACAAATTCATTTTTGTAATTGTAAGACAGGTCGGCTTGTACTTTTAATCTGTGATCTATCAGATATTTCGTGACACCGAACGTCGATTGGTTGTGACTGCGATAATTGGCATAAGGCTGTACTTCATTATCCGGCATGATGGTAGAGTTTCTCAATGCGATTTCCCAATTGGAACGAAAGAGATAACTTGCCTGTACGTTGAGCCCCATTCCAGTGAGGACATATTGTTCTACATTTTCACCCGATTTAATGAGCGGTGAGGAAGATGATATACGCCCCATGAAATCGGTATAAAAAGCAAATCCTTGATATTTGAAGATGAAGTCGACAAAATAGGAAGAAAGGTTACGGGTCTGGTCAAACAGTAATTTGTCCCCATTGGAACCTTGTGCCCGAAGAGCTCGGTCGTTATAGCTGTATGCTCCCGCTAAAAGGATTTTGGGCGTTTGTTCTCGTTCATAATCGCCTTCCATAGCATCTCCTTTCCCGGTGAATCGTCCCAGTGGGAATAGTTCTATGCGTCCCGTATATGCGAGTCCACTCCCTTTATTGTTTCCCCAGTTTCTGCCTTCTCCGGTAGTAATAGAGGCTTTGGCCGCTAAATCCAAAGAGCCGAATAGATGTTGATTGTATTCTCCGAAGATACCGAAATCGCGGTCGAGATTGAATTCGGAGTTTACAATGGAACGATCTACGAATTGTAGGGCACTCGAAGAGTTTATTCGGGCGCGATTCGCCCGTATTTTGGTTTGTCCGAAACCGATATTCCATGTCGAGTTGGGAACGTAGTAAATCATTGCGTCGCGTACGATGTTGTTGTTCCCATTGGGCAGCGTTTTCATATCGTAAGGCGAGAAGCCTAACTGAACTAAATAGGTGAGTTTGGGTGTATAGATATATCCATCGAAACGTAATCTGAGCCGTTTGACGCGGGCGTCGATATCCTGAGCCTCGAATTTCTCGTTGAAGTCGACATCGACCAAATTTTGCATGCGAATGCGCATCGTGAGTTTATATCTTTTGTTTTTAGGTTGGAAAGATATACCGTTCCCCACTTCTATATCGGGCATGTGCATTCGTATTTTTTCTAATTCATCGGCATAATCGGTATCGGAAGTGCGGATCGTGGTCGAATCGTTGTCGATGGTAACCGTTTTTGCGGATGCAGATAGCATGAATAGCGAGAAGAGTATTCCCGACAGAAATAATCGTTGATAATTCATAACGTTGTTTGATTTGATTTTGAAATTCATGCTACAAAAATTGAATGTAATTTTGAAATAGATTTGAAATGCTTGGAATATTATTAAAAATGTTCACTTTTTTATTGGTGTATTTTGTTTCTTCGACAAGGTGTTTTTTCTGTGTAAATTTTGATAAAAGGAATATTTTTGAAATTTTTCATACCTTTATTTTAAATTGCTCCAAAATTACAACCAATGTGTCAATATTCCAAAGACCGTTTCTGAAATCTCGACAATGGGGGAATCGATTCAAATAAAAAAAGTCCATAGCGTATATATTACGCTATGGACTTTGCATTTGCGGAAGGAGGGGGATTCGAACCCCCGGTACCCATTCGAGTACGTCAGTTTAGCAAACTGGTGGTTTCAGCCACTCACCCATCCTTCCAAAGGACGATTTGTCGTTGACGTCATTTTTTCAAATGCAGCGCAAAGATAAGCGGAATATTTGAAACAGCAAACTTTTTCGCATTATTTTATTTCGGGAATAATCGTTACTTTTGTTCCGTCAAGGTGCTTTTGCGCTGTGTATAATCGGATTATTATGTCGAATGTGAATAAAGGTATAAAGATATTTGCTTGGATAACAGGAGGGCTTATTTTGATTCTCGCATGTTTGTTTATTCCGGTAATGAAGAGTTATTTGTATGATCCTGTTATAACCGAACAAACAGTGTGCTATGTTTATCCGAAGTGGAATGATGTTCAGCTCGATAGTGCTTTGCATTCGGTGATTCCAGATGAGAAATCGATCCCGAGAGTAAAACGTTTGCTGTCGTTTTATAAATTCGATCCTAATGTTCGTGTAGGGGCTTATCGGCTTCATGCCGGTATGACAGCTCGGCAAATGGCTTTGAAATTGTCGAGGGGAAGCCAATCTCCCATACGAGTTACATTTAATAACGTACGCACTCTCGAACAATTGGCCGAAAGGGTATCGGAGCAGTTGTTTTTTTCGAAAGAGGAGTTGTTGGCTTTGCTGTACAACGATAGTGTTTGTGCGGATTTAGGTTTTACGAAAGCGACTCTCCCGGCTTTGTTTTTACCGGATACTTATGAGTTTTACTGGACTGTGACTCCCGAATCTTTTTTACAGAAGATGAAGCGGGAGTATCGCATTTATTGGGAAGGAAAGCGGGAGCAACAGGCAAAGCGGTGGGGATTGACTCCTGTGGAGGTAGCGACTCTGGCTTCGATCGTAGAGGAAGAGACTAACAAACGTGATGAAATGGGAAAGGTTGCGGGTCTTTATATGAACCGATTGCGTAAAGGCATGCCTTTGCAGGCAGACCCTACGGTAAAATTTGCCCACGGGGATTTTTCGCTGAAACGCATATTGAATGTTCATTTGACCATAGAATCGCCATATAATACTTATCGGGTTACGGGATTGCCTCCCGGCCCTATACGGATTCCTTCGAAGCAGGTTATCGATGCCGTGCTGACACATACACCGAACGGGTATTTTTATATGTGCGCCAAAGAGGATTTTTCGGGCTATCATAATTTTGCCGTGACTTTGGCAGAGCATCAACGAAATGCAATTCGATACCAGCAAGCATTGAACAGACTCGGAATACGTTGATGAGGGGATATAAATAGTAAAGCCTCGTCTCACGACGGGGCTTTACTACTTGAAATATATCAAAAACAAGAAAGAGGATAATGTTTATTACAGGAATAAACAAAGGATAATATAATACCAATGAAACACACAAAAAACAAGAATATTATCGTATAAATTAACTCTTCCAGACCGGAGATTTTGGCTTGACGGAAGCGAAGCGTCGCTTCTTTTTCCCTAAGGAGAGCCGTTTCTTTCCCGGTTTCGATAATAAAACACACTTGTATTGCAAAAAGTTTTTATCCGGAGCGATTTTGGTATATTTTAACAATTCGATATTTCTTCTACGGGAGGAGGCATAGGGGGATCGGTATCATCGTCTATCCAAATGGCCAATGTGAGCCAATATAACAGTAGTGCGATAGCTATGCCTACACCTATCGCAGTCCAGATTTTTTGTCGTTTTTTCTCCATACTATATTAGTTATTCGAAAGAATAACATCGGTCGGGAGATAAAAGTTCTTTTCAGAAAGGTATATCGTTATTGGACGAACCGGGGGGATTCAGGAAATCGGGGTTCCCAGACAGTGGCGCTGCCGATGGTGTGTTCGTGTCGGGAGTATTGAACTTCGAGGTTACCGGTGCACTGAAATCGGTCAGTCGGGTGTCTTCGTCGTAATTTTGGAATCGAGCCAGATAAGAGACGAATTTCATATTCACGGTATCGGTCGCACCGCTACGGTGTTTGGCTATGATAAATTCTGCCAAGCCTTCGATGCTGTTTCCATTGGCATCTTCCTTAGACCGAGTATAATATTCGGGACGGTGTATAAAGCAAACCATATCGGCATCTTGCTCGATAGCTCCCGATTCACGCAAGTCGGAAAGTTGCGGGCGTTTCCCTTCTTTACCGTCTTTGTCGTTACCCCGGGATTCCACACTACGATTTAACTGGGACAGGGCGATAATAGGTATTTGAAGCTCTTTTGCCAATTGTTTGAGCGAACGGGATATGGTGCTGACTTCTTGTTCTCGGCTCCCGAAGGACATACCGCTAGCGTTCATCAGTTGCAAGTAGTCTATGATGATGATTTTGATTCCGTGCTCGCGAACCAATCGGCGTGCTTTTGTCCTAAGTTCAAAAACGGAAAGGCTGGGGGTATCGTCTATATATATAGGAGCGTTCCTCAGTATTTCGATACGAGACATGAGCCGTTCCCATTCGAACGGGGCCAACTGTCCGCTTTTGATTTTATCGCCGGGGATTTCGCAAGTGTTGATGATGAGACGATTGACAAGCTGGACATTGGACATTTCGAGCGAGAAGATAGCCACCGGCGTGTTATAGCTGACAGCCATGTTCTTTGCCATAGAAAGGACGAATGCCGTTTTTCCCATAGCGGGACGGGCGGCGATAATGATGAGGTCGGAATTTTGCCAACCGGAAGTAATTTTGTCGATGTCGTGAAACCCGGTTTGCAGTCCGCTCAATCCGTCACTTCGATTGGCTGCTATTTGAATTTGTCTGATAGCTTCGCTCAGTACCGGGTCTATTTGAGTAACGTCTTTTTTCAGGTTACGTTGGGAAATTTCAAAGAGTTTCCCCTCGGCTTCCTGCATAAGGTCATCTACGTCGTTGGTCTCGTCAAAGGCCTTGTTGAGTATTTCGCTGGAAAATTCGATTAATTCCCGAGCCAAATATTTTTGGGCTACGATGCGGGCATGGTATTCGATGTGCGCCGCCGATGCTACACGTCCGGTAAGTTCGGAAATACGGAGGGCTCCGCCGACTTCATCGAGCTTTCCGTCGAGTCGCAGTTGCTCGGTGACGGTGAGCATGTCGATGGGGCGTTGTTGTGCTCCCAACCGGGATATTGCACTATAAATAAGTTGGTTGGTCGGCTCATAGAAACACTCTGGCTTTAAGATGTCGCAAACGGTGGTATAGGCATCTTTTTCGAGCATGAGAGCCCCCAACACGGCTTCTTCGAGCTCTTTGTCCTGAGGTTGTAGCTTGCCTTGTTCCGAAACTTTCGGAGCGTAGGCTTTTTTCTGGCGAGTGTAATTTCTTCGAGTTTCCATGCAGCAATTCTTTCCCGTTACAAAAGTAGTCAATCTTTCTGCTATCGGGAAATTTGGTGAGCGAATCTTATAATGAACTTTTCAACAGGCAGATATTTCCGATTAATTACAGGGCCGGTGTCGTATCGGGGTATTTTGCCATTTGCTTTTCACAATATTTTTGGAATAGCTCCCAATCGTAATAAGGTGCATATTCCGAATCGATGGGTAATTTTATTTCTTGTTCATTGAACAATACTTTCACGAGTATTTTCCCATCGGTATTTTTATAAAGTATCCATTGGATATTCGTTGCCATAGGATTGTATTTGAAGTCCTGCCAAACCTCGGCTACTTTTTCGGGATCGGCTTCTACAACGGCTGCATTCTCAATACCTAACAGGGCGAGTAAAGGAATTGTATTTTCACCGTGAGCAAAACGTAAATTGGCTTCGACGCCGTTTCCGTCGATCGCCGCTTGCGATGTAGCCAACATGTCTTTTAACAGAGGTTTCGCAATGGCGACAGGAAGTCCTTTTCCGGGAATGGAGTTGGCTTTACGCAGGTATTGCGATAGATTGTTCGCGCTCCACAAATCGAATTTTTCTTCTTCTGTGAACCACGGATACAGGGATATGTCGTAGTCGGTATTCGGTAATATGATGGTTAAAGCGTATAGGTGGGTCATGAATGTAATGGGATCGGGTATGATTTGTTCCCACCCTTTCTTGAATATTCGGTCGATAAGTCTTAGTCTTGTGGGTGTATGCTTTTCCTGATAGGCTCGGAGTATCTTTTTCCATGAGCCTTTCGAGAGATATTGTTGGTATTCTTTTCCTTTGAAGAATCGCAGGGTATTGTCATATCCGTTGCTGGGATCCATAGAAAACTCCGCAGTGGGGGTATAGCCTCTCATTTCTGCGACGAATGCCGCCATACTAGCCATGGAGCGTGGAACCGTGGTCGATTGTGCCACAAGGGTCACTTTGCCGTCCTGAGGTGTAAACGCCGGACGAAAGCGGTGATACATGCGACGAGCCATATCCCGGTGTTGTCGGGCTCCGAGCGGAGTGAGGTCTCCCCAGCGATGATTCATTAAATGGTAGATGGTGTCGATTTGATTACGCAGCAGTTTGCCTTCCCGGGTTAAAAGGTTCAAAGAATCGGCTTTATTCATTAGTTTGTACAGGTTCGGAACCATACTTTTTGAATCGTGGGTGCGTGAACCGTGTCGAGCTATATGATCGATGTGAAACGGTATGAAATCCTTTGGAGCCGGGGTGTCTGTGGTGTCGTTGCAATAATAAACAGATGCCGTACTACCGAAAAATTGTGGATTTTGATGTAGAAAATCTTTTATAGAATTTTGCCCGAAAGAGATTGCAGATAGGCATAAAAGGATAGTACCGGCGGTGAGGGTTCTTTTTTTCATTTGTTTCTGTTTTTCTATTATGTCGGTAAAATTATAATAAATTTTCTCTTCGATGAAATTTTTATTCTTTTTTAGAGTGGAGTTGCCTATGTGACTGAGAATGGTTATTTTCGCAAAGATTCTCGAAAAACAAGGATATAGATGATTAGATTTCCCAATGCAAAAATCAATTTGGGGTTGCGTATCGTAGCCCGTCGTCCCGATGGTTATCACAATATAGAGACGGTATTTTATCCCGTTCAGTTACAAGATGCTTTGGAGATTGTTCCAACGTCGCAACAGGAGACGGAGTTGTCTTTGTCGGGAATTGTCATAGACGGTGATCCCCAGAATAATTTGGTGATGAAAGCGTGGCGAAGATTGAGCCATCGTTTTTCGTTACCCCCGATATCTATTTATCTCCATAAAGCCATACCCTTTGGTGCTGGGTTAGGAGGTGGTTCTTCCGATGCCGCTTTTTTGTTAGCGATGGTGAGAGATTATTTTCGTTTGCCGTTGAGCGATGACGAGCTTGACAAGGAAGCTGCTTCTCTGGGAGCCGATTGCCCATTTTTCTTGCATAATAAACCTTTATTAGCCAAAGGAATAGGCGATGAGTTCGAGCCGATCGAATTGTCGTTGAAGTCCTATCGAATCGTATTGGTAAAGCCTTCTGTCTCCGTGCCTACGTCGGTGGCTTATTCGTTGGTTACTCCGGTATTGCCGGAAGAGTCGGTGAGGGATACCGTTTCCCGTCCGGTCGAGGAGTGGAGAGGTAGATTGATCAATGACTTTGAAGAAAGTGTGTTTGCCCGATTTCCGGAAATAGGAGAGATAAAGGATCGTTTATATGAACAGGGAGCTGTATATGCATCTATGTCCGGTTCGGGTTCTTCGGTATTTGCCCTATTCGATAAAGAAGTCGATCTTGCCGATTGTTATCCGGGGTGTTTTGTTTGGACTGGAATTTGTGAAGTATAGCGTATAAAATCGTTTTTGAAAAAGAGAATGATCGAAGATTGTTACATGACCGGTATTATAGATAAGATAAATTCTTTATATCCGATTTCCGATGATACGATACGGACATTGAAAGAGAGCATGACTTTGTGCTGTTTTCCCAAGAAGTATCAGTTGATAAGGGCGGGCATGTATTGTAAATCGGCTTATTTTATAGGGAAGGGAATGACTCGCTCGTTTTGGTTGGTGAACGGAGAAGAGATAACGACTTCTTTTTCGTGTGAGGGCGGAATCGTGTTCAGTATGGACGAACTCTATTATAACAAGATGAGCGAGGAATTTGTGGAGACCCTTGAAGATGTAGTCGTTTATAGAATATCTCTGGATAAATTGCGTCGGCTGTTCGAAACGAATATCGAACTGGCTAATTGGGGACGGATTATCCATCAAGACGAGTATCGGCGTTTGCATCGCTCGCATAAGGAACGTTTGACTTTATCGGCAAAAGAACGGTATGAGGAGTTCAGACAGCAATTCCCTCAGGTGAACCAGCGAGCTCAACTTGGGTATATCGCATCGTATTTGGGTATAACACTCTCGACGCTCAGTCGTCTTAGGGGAGCCCGAAAATGACCTTTCGGAGGATTTTTTGACATAGGACAAATTTTAAATTATATAAGTCCTGTAATTTTGTCGTAATATTAATCATCACTAAAATCAAAAATCTAAATTACCAATTCATTATGCAACAAATTTCTTCCGCTGCGTTTTCAGATACCAAACCTCATTATGAGTTGCTTGACGGATTACGTGGTGTAGCTGCGCTTTTGGTCGTGTGGTATCATGTCTTCGAAGGGTATGCTTTTGCCGGTGGTACTCTTATAGAAAGCATCAATCATGGATATTTGGCCGTGGATTTCTTTTTTATTTTATCGGGCTTCGTTATCGGTTATGCTTATGATGATCGTTGGGGAAAGAGCCTGACGGTAAAAAATTTCTTTAAGCGGCGGTTGATTCGTCTTCACCCGATGGTTGTCATGGGTGCAGTTTTAGGTGTGATTACATTTTGTATCCAGGGTAGCGAACAGTGGGACGGGACTCATGTGGCTACGTCGATGGTGATGTGGGCTTTGCTTTTCGCGATGTTTTTCATTCCGGCCTATCCGGGTGCAGGTTATGAGGTTCGGGGTAATGGTGAAATGTTTCCTTTGAACGGTCCCAGTTGGTCATTATTTTTCGAGTATATCGGTAATATTTTGTATGCTTTGTTTATTCGTCGTTTGTCTACTAAGGCGTTAACTGTTTTTGTCGTATTACTGGGAATCTGTCTGGCTTGTTTCGCTATCTTCGATGTATCGGGGTATGGCATGATAGAGGTAGGCTGGACGCTCGATTCGGTGAATTTTGTGGGTGGACTGTTGCGAATGCTTTTCCCGTTTTCTTTGGGACTGTTGTTGTCGCGTAATTTCAAACCGGTGAAAGTGAGAGGGGCATTCTGGATATGCTCTTTCGTATTGTTGGTTTTGTTTTGTGTTCCTTATGTAGAAGGGGTCGAACCTATATGTATGAATGGTCTTTTTGAGGCATTTTGTATAGTCGTGGTATTTCCTGTTCTCATTATATTGGGTGCGTCGGGAAACACGACCGATAAAACATCTACGCGGATATGTAAATTTTTGGGAGATATTTCTTTCCCGCTTTATATCACGCATTACCCGTTTATGTATTTGTTCTATTCTTGGTTGATTGAGAACCAGTATTTTACATTCGGGGAAACGTGGCAAGTAGCCTTGTGTGTTTATGTATGGAATATATTGGTAGCCTATCTTTGTTTGAAACTTTATGACGAGCCGGTGAGACGGTGGTTGAGCAAGAAATTTTTGAAAAAACGCTAGGGATAACCCCGTTAATGGGGTTTATTTGATAGATAGTAAAATTTCCATGCTTAAATTAGTTTTATGAAAATGATAGATTGTAGAAAGTCGTTGATGGTATGCATCGGTTTGTTGATGTGTGGAACCTTTTCGGCGCAGGAATCGGAGTTCGATTTGGCATCGCAGAGATCGGAAGCACAAGACGTTTTTGCTGTGCCGGGTAAAAAATTGGATCATAAAGGGATAATTATTAACCCTACTCCTCATAAATTGGTTCTCGACCCAACCGGGAGGCTCGATATTTCGGGTGGAGTGTGTCTAAAAGATAAGCATGGAAAATTTTCCGAGGATTTGGATTTTGTCACTTTTAACAAGAAGGGGGTAAAACTCTCCGTCGATTTTGGTTCGAAGGCTTCGGCTAAGTATGGGGTAAAACCTGTTTCGGGTGCATATCGCATGAATATCGGAAAGAATGGTATATCGATCGTCGGTTATGACGAGCGGGGAGCTTTTTACGGTTTGCAGACCCTTCGCCAGTTAGTCGAGAGTCCTGCGACTGTAACGGGCGAATTACCATATGTGGAAATCGACGATTACCCCGATTTGAAATACCGGGGAGTAGTAGAAGGATTTTATGGAACGCCGTGGTCTCATGAGGTGAGAATGTCTTTGATAGATTTCTATGGAAAGTTCAAGATGAATAGTTATTTGTACGGTCCGAAAGACGATCCGTACCACAGTTGTCCGAATTGGAGGCTTCCATATCCCGAAAAAGAGGCCGGAAATATCAAAGAATTGATAGAGGCTTGTAAACGTAATCGGGTCGATTTTGTCTGGGCGATACACCCGGGACAAGATATTAAATGGAACGAGGAGGATTATCAAAACCTCGTTAATAAGTTTAATTTGATGTATGACCTCGGTGTACGGGCTTTCGCCCTCTTTTTCGACGATATATCGGGCGAAGGGACAAATCCGGTGAGACAGACGGAGCTTTTGAATAGATTGACTAAGGATTTTGTGAAGTCCAAAGGCAATGTAGCATATTTAACGGTTTGTCCGACCGATTATTCCAAGCTTTGGGCAAACCCCACACCGCAAGGAAGTCTTGCTATTTATGGAGAAACTCTTGATCCGTCGATAGAAGTGTTTTGGACAGGAGACGTAGTATGCAGCGACTTAACACCGGAGACTTTGGATTGGGTTAATTCCAGAATTAAGCGGCCGGCATATTTTTGGTGGAATTATCCGGTTACCGACTATGTGCGCAATATTATTTTGCAAGGACCTGTTTATGGCTTGAATACTTCGTTGGATTCTAATGATCTTTGCGGAATAGCAAGTAATCCGATGGAACATGGAGAGGCTTCGAAATTGGCTTTATACGGGGTTGCCGATTATACATGGAATATAGCGGCTTATAATCCTATCGATAATTGGGAGAGAGGACTCGGCGAATTGATGCCGAAAGCAAGGGAGGCCTACCGGACATTCGCTATTCATTCTTGCGATACGGAGACCGGTTATCGCCGCGATGAATCGTGGGAAACCAAGACTTTCAGAATCGGTGATTGGAATGAAACGGAGGCTCAGGCTCTTTGGGCAGAATTCGATAAGGTAGAGAAAGCTCCTGCCGAAATAGAAAAAGGTTGCACTAATAAAGGTCTGATGAGTGAGTTGACTCCGTGGCTCCAAGAATTCGGGAAGTTGGGTACGAGAGGAAAACGGGCTTTGGAACTTGCCCGTGTTTATCGTGATGGTAAAGATGATGCCGATTTTTGGAATAAGTATATTCGGAACTTGATGAGTAAGAAGGATCGAGAAAATTATGAGGCTCATAAAAGCGGGACCATGAAACTGCAACCATTTTATGAAAATGTTATGGACGATATGGCATACGGCTTTTTAACTCGGTTGTCGGGCGAGACTCCTATCTGTTATAGGGGTATAGGTTCGTTCCATAATGCGAAAACCACGTTGAGCAAGTTAATGTTTGATCACGATACTACGACTTATTATACATCGGGAATCGCTCAAAAAGCCGGCGATTGGATTGGGGTTGATTTGGGAAGTGTCAAAGATGTGACCGAAGTTTCTATTTTGCAGGGGCGTAATTCTGTGGACGATGTCGATTATTTCGACCATGCCGTAGTGGAATATTCGATTGATGGTAAAGCATGGACTCCGTTGACGGAAGAGTTGAATAAACAGTATATCGTTCGTTGGAATGGGGAGCCTGTAAAGGCCAGATATGTCCGATTGAAAAGACTCGAATCTACTCGCACGAATTACGCATCGGTTCGTTCATTCGAAGTGAATCCTCCCAGAGTGGAACATTTGGGTTTCAGCTTAAAGTCCGACGATGTACAGCAAGCTCTTTATGCGTTTGATCAGCAAATAGGTACAAGTTATCGAAATAATGGAACTTTTTCTTTTGGGGTCGCTCCTCGGACCGAGGGATATACTTTGTTGGTGAATGAATTGCCGGAGGCGGGGAATGGAGCTCCTGTCGTGCATTTGAGACAGTTTAGGCCCGATGGTTCGTTGGCGGTTGAGTCGGTTATCGATTCGTCGTTTTTTAAGGTCGAGTTGGCCGAGGGAGTTTCCGAAGTACAAATAGAAGGGCCAGTGGAGATATTCGAGATAGTGCCGAAGTTTGATTAGTGTCGGATTTTTACGTTTAAAGAACAATTATTATTTTTGAACAGGATATAAAAAGAGCAGGTTTGCCCTGCTCTTTTTCTTTTGGAGAAAGGGAATTGCTTTTTTGCAGGTAATGGATAGAAATGAAAACATTGGGAAGGTGGCAGTGCTCTCTGACAAAAGTGCAGTTTAGGCTTGTTTGGCAGTGTTTTTGATACTATAATGGTGCTCATTGGTAATGATGATATGAGCGTGATGAAAATGAAAATGTAACGAAAGAAAAATTATAAATATGGCCGAAAAGAAAGAATGCGAAAAATCGCAAAATATTGTAGATGAGGCTTCTGAAAAGGAGAAGAAAGAGTCGTTGAACCAAGAACCCGAAGTTTCGGAAGAAACAGGTTGCGAGGAGAGCGGTGAAGAAGGCGAGGCTGATGAGGCTGCCAGATTGTCAGCCGAATTGGAAACTTTGAAGGCGACTATCGAGAAAATGCAGAAGGATTATTTGCTATTGATGGCCGAGTTCGATAATTTCAGGAAACGGACGTTGCGTGAGAAATCGGAGTTGATCAAGAATGGCGGTGAGAATTGCATGAAAGCTATTCTGCCGGTTATCGACGATTTTGAACGCGGATTGGCAGCTGTGGAAGAAAGTAATGATTTAGCGGCTGTGAAAGAGGGAATGAGCTTGATATATAATAAATTCAAAAGCTATCTAGAACAAAACGGCGTAAAGGAGATTCCTACGGAGGGAGCGGATTTCGATACAGAATATCACGAGGCTGTGACGATGTTCCCGGCTTCGGATCCGGCTCAAAAAGGTAAAGTGATAGATACCGTACAAAAGGGATATACGCTCAATGACAAAGTTATTCGCTTTGCCAAAGTCGTGGTAGGGGAATAAATTATAGGATAGGGAGCAATGGAAAAAAGAGATTATTATGAAGTGCTGGGTGTCGCTAAAAATGCGACGGCCGAGGAGATAAAAAAGGCATACCGTAAAAAAGCTATCCAATATCACCCGGATAAGAACCCCGGAAACAAAGAGGCTGAGGAAAAGTTTAAAGAGGCTGCCGAAGCATATGAAGTATTGAGTGATGCGGACAAGCGGGCTCGTTACGACCAGTTCGGGCATCAAGGGTTAGGCGGTGCTGCCGGTGGCGGTTTCAGTGGCGGCGGTATGTCTATGGAGGATATTTTCTCGCATTTCGGCGATATTTTCGGTGGTGGATTCGGCGGATTCGAAGGCTTCGGGGGCGGCTCACGAGGGGGACGTCGTCATGTCAATAAAGGTTCGGATTTACGAGTAAAGGTGAAACTGACATTGAAAGAGATCGCTACCGGTGTCGAGAAAAAAATAAAGGTTCCTAAGTATGTGAGCTGTTCTCATTGTAACGGTACGGGTGCAGAGAACGGTACGGCTTATACGACGTGTTCGAAATGTAACGGGTCGGGAGTAGTGACACGGGTACAACAGACTTTTCTCGGAGCTATGCAATCGACGACTACGTGTCCCGACTGCGGTGGAGAGGGCCGTATTATTACGAAGAAGTGTCCGCATTGTGCTGGGGAAGGTATCGTACGTGAAGAAGAGGTAATCACGTTGAATATTCCGGCCGGGGTATCCGAAGGTATGCAACTCTCTATGGCGGGCAAAGGGAATGCTGCTCGTCATGGCGGTGTGAATGGTGATTTGTTGATTTTAATCGAAGAGGAACCGCATCCCGATTTACTGCGCGACGAGAACGATTTGATATATAATTTGCTGCTCGATTTGCCGACTGCCGTATTGGGCGGTTCTATCGAAGTTCCTACTCTTGATGGTAAGGCTCGTATAAAAGTGGATCCCGGTACTCAACCCGGAAAAATATTCCGGCTTAGGGGAAAAGGATTGCCTTCGGTTAATCGTTATGGAGTAGGTGACTTGATTGTAAATGTATCGGTTTACATTCCAGAAAACCTCAATGCCAGCGAAAAGAAGCATTTCGAGGATTTGAAAACTGCCGCCAATATACAGCCTACACTCACAGCTAAACAGCGAATATTCAGTAAATTGCGTCATATGTTTGAGTGAAAACGACGATGATATAAAATGAAAGCACCGTATATCAATAATATACGGTGCTTTCATTTTATATTGGGGAATAGTTCTTTACATTCCTTGTATAACGTAATAGGTGTAGATTAAAAAAATAATTCCTACCGATAACCCGATGAATGACCATCGGGTGAATAATTTGTCTTTGCCTATAATTCCATAACATAATCCGATTATGGAGCATAGGGTAATGCCTATCGGAAAAATGAAAAAACCTATTGTGATGAATCCTATGAGCATGATAATGCCCATTATGATTAGTATTTTACTCCTTGTTATTTCCATTTTTGTAAAATTTGAATGTTTCCTCTGTGATTTCGTAATCTAAGTTGAGGAGTATGGAGTCTTTTTCGCGGGGAGAGAGCGTAGAATCTTCTTCCCAGCCGTACTCCTTAGCCAATTCTCGAATAGCTTTTATTTTTTCTTGATCTGAATTGAATACCCGTTTCTTCTTGTGTAACTTAGCTTCTACATATTTCCGGAGGGTTTCTTGTGCTCTGAATTGTTCGCCTCGGGTATAGTCGAATGACTTTAAGCTATCGATATCTTGCAGTTCGTCATATAGCGTTAATGTCCAAAATAGGTTTTTGTCGGGCAATCGGGTGATGATACAGGGAATGATTTTTTTTCCCATGTTTAGTAATTGCGGAAATTGTTCCAATTTTTTCGCATCATTCGTGTTGCTGCTGAGGCGGGTTATCGGGTTGGTGTTGTAATTGTTTACCCATGCGTTGAAAAGACTGTCGAATTTTTCTAAGTCATCTCCTGTTAAAATCGTATCGGTATCACAGTCAGCAACGATAATTTCGGTAGATCCGTTAGCCCCGCCGATAACAGAAGCGGATTTCCCGGAACAACCGATGGTTAAAAGATAAAGTAGAATGATGTATGTGAAAGGGCGTTTCATGTTTCTTATTTTTGAATCGCGGAATTGTAAATGATTCTTGCGATATCGGCGATAATTTGTGCATTGGTTTGGTCGCTCTCACGAGAGTCTTTGATGAAAATAGCGAGAAAGCATAATTTTCCGTTCGGGAGATAGATTACGCCGGTATCGTTGTCGCCGATTTTTGTTCCGTCGTCCAAACGGTCGGAGCTGCCTGTTTTGTGTCCTAAGACAATATTATCGGGCAATCCGGCTTTTATTTTATCTTTTCCGGTAGAAGTTTCTATCAAAATATTTTTCAGAAATTCCGTATGTATTTCATTCAGTATCGGTTCGTTGTAGAGTTTTTCCAATAGTTGAAGTGTAGACGAAGGTGTGCTCCAATTGTTATAGCAATTGGATATGCGAGAGTGCATGGTTTCTTCGGTTTCGGTGAGATTGTAGTTTGTGACGCCCAATTTGTCGATTCGGTCTTTCACGATATCGATACCGCCGAGATAGTCTATGAGAATGTCGCAAGCGTTGTTGTCGCTTTGAGAAACGGCATAGCGCAAGAGGTCGGCGTAAGAAAGATAAAAGTTTCCTTCGGGGTATAATTCTTTTAGCGGGCTATAAGTGTCTTTGTGTATTTGCGACGATTCGATGAAGCGCAAAGAGTCCAGAGCGACACATTCGTTTTCCATTTTTTGAAGAGCGGCGATGGCGACATGGAGTTTAAAAACACTCATTAACGGATACCGATGTTCGTCGTTAAACGTAAATAATTGTCCGTCGATCGAGAATGCTACGCCGACCGTCGCATTTTTCCCTTGTATGGCCTGACGAATCTTTTGTCTGACGGTCGATCGTTTTTCCAAGCTAATAGCAGCGATAGGGTGTAGTCCTATCCATGAAAACAGAAAACAGAATAGAATTATTTTGTTTATGGGCATGATGTTTTGCTTGTTTTAAGTTGTGTAAAGATATAATAAATTTAATCATGTATTCTCTGCTTTGTTTAATTTAACAGAGGGGGAAGGGTATCGATACGTGTTTATCGGGATATCTTGTTCGGGAGTATTTTTCATTCGATGTTGAAGAATCAGAGGTTAATAATGGAGATTATATTGTTATCCTTATTATAATTTTAAATAAATATATTGTATTAAGAAAATTTTTGTGTGTTTATTTATCTGAATATAAATAAAATAAAGATTAATAAACGTGGTTTTATTTTTCGTTTGTTCAAAAAAAATAGAAAAAAATTACGAATCTCACTAGGGATATAGTTCGATTTAGGGTTAATATTATTGATACGGTATGTAAAAATGTTTCGTGAGATTTATTTACGCAAGGTATACGAGAGAGGAATGTTTAAATAGTATTATTTATGTTAAATATTAAATAGTTAAATCTAAAAGCATGAAAAAAAATCAGAAGTGTAAAATTGGGCTTTTGGCGTTTTCTTTGTCTTTTTTTGTTCCGTTTTTTGCTAGTGCAATAGATCAAGGGGCAGGAAAGGTTACTGCGAATGTAACCCAGCCAAGCAAGCGTACTATTAAAGGCGTGGTTTCCGATGTTTCGGGAGAACCACTAATCGGTGTGAGTGTATTAGTGAAGGGAACTTCGATAGGAGCTTCTACTAATATAGACGGTGTTTACTCGGTAGAGGTCCCGAATAATAATGCCGTGCTCGAATTCAGTTATGTCGGGTATCAAAAGGCGACTTTGTCGTTGGCGAATGCTTCCTCATACGATGTCGTTATGAATGAGGAGACACGGGTTTTACAAGAAGTCGTAGTAACGGCGATGGGTATATCGCGGGAATCCAAAACACTTACCTATGCCACCCAGACCATCAAGAACGAGGAGGTGACCCGTATCAAGGATAATAACTTCATTAACTCGCTGCAAGGAAAGAGTGCTGGTCTTACTATCGTTCCCAATAATTCGGGAGCGGGCGGTGGAGCTTCTAAAATTGTGCTTCGCGGTTCCACTTCTATTCTCGGAACCAATCAGCCGTTGATCGTTGTCGACGGTGTACCTATGCAAGACGGTATGGGTACGCAGGCGACCGATAATATGATACTCGGCGGCGGACGTAGCGGCGATGACCTCTTGTCGACGATCAACCCCGAAGATATCGATAACATGACAATTTTGAAAGGCCCGAATGCCGCAGCTCTTTACGGTAGCGCAGCCAATAACGGTGTGATCGTTATCACGACCAAATCGGGTGCTTCGGGTTCTGTCAAGGTGAATGTGTCGAGCACCACGTCAATCGAGACGATAGCCATGTATCCTCGTACCCAACAGATTTATGGTATCAGTGGCGGAGACCAATGGTCGGCGTGGGGTCCTAAGATCGGTACACGTTCGTCCGACGAGGTGGCTTCTGCCCCGTATCTGATGAATTCTGCACGCAATGCCGTAAAAGACTTTTTCAACAAAGGCGTGACTACGACCAACGGCGTTACGTTGAGTGGCGGTACGGAAAACTTCCGAACTTATTTTTCTTATAATAATACCTATCAAACGGGATTGATACCGAACAATAAGTTTACCCGTAATAACGTGATGTTCAAGGAATCTTTCTCGTTGTTCGACAAGCGTATCAATATCAACACGAGCCTTAACTGGATACATCAGAAGACCGATAACGCTCCTGTCGTGGGTAAGGCATTGAGCGCTCTCTATGCTTTGTACCGTACTCCGGCCGATATCGATATGCGTTATTTCAAGCATAACTATAAACACCTCGGTACGGTGGCCGACAATATCGTGAGCGATCCGGAGAAAGGTAATCCCAAATTGATCGGACAACCGGTTCAAACTTGGTACTGGTATGACCAATATCTAAACAACCCCTACTGGGTGGCCAACATGTATAACGATTATTTGAAGCGCGACCGTTTGTTGGCAAATATTACTTTGGATGCCAAGATTTGGCAAAATATTAAATATCAGACGCGTTTCAATGTCGATTATGTGACTCAGAATAATCTGAACGAGGAGTATGCCGGTATGAACCGGGTAGGCTTCGATTATGTAGGTGGTAAATATTACAATGGAGATTCTCGCTCGAGCGACATTTATAATGACCACATGCTCACTTGGAACGACCGTTTCAATGATAAAATCGATGTGAATGTGGCTGTGGGAACCAGCTTTTCACGTCATTACGATCGTAACACGAGCATCACTACGGCGATAGATACTTGCGGTGTGCCCAATGCTTTCGTTCCTCAGAATAATAAACACAGCCGTCCCAACAACCCTAACGGAAGTGCTACATCGGCTTCGGACAGTTGGAATAACAAGGATTGGAGCACGGCACTCTTCGCTACGGCTTCAGTCGGATTATTCGATAAAGTTTACCTCGACGGTAGTTATCGTTTGGAGTGGGCACAGTCGTTCCAACAGTTCACGCAAGGGAGCGGATATAAATCGTTCGATTACTATTCGGCCGGTGTGAATGTGCTCATCGACAAGTTTTTGCCTCGCCGGGATTGGCTCAATCAGTTGAAATGGCGCGGTAGTTGGTCGGTGGTAGGTAACCCCATTCCCAACACCTTGTTCGCCCGTCAGAGCTACGATTTCTCCAACGGTACGATCAGTACTCGTCCTCCTTTGTTCGATGATCCTCAACCGGAGACGACCACTTCGTTCGAGACCGGTTTGGACGTTTGGATGTTCGAAAACAAATTCAACTTCGACCTTACTTATTACAATTCGACGTTACGTAACCAGTTTTTGTATGTCACCACTGCCAATGGCGAATCGAAGCCGGTCAACACAGGTAAGATACGCAACTATGGTTTGGAATTCCAAGCATCTTATCGCTGGAACATCAATAAGGATTGGAGATGGCAGACTGGATTCAATATCGCATGGAATGACAACCGTATCCTCGAAACTTACAAAACCGAGAGCGGTGCTCCCTACGAAGTGCAAATGGGTCCCAACGCTTTCAAGATTAAATACGTAGAAGGCGGACGCTATGGCGATATTTATGTCAACTCTTTCGCCCGCGATGAAAACGGCCATATCAAAATCAATGATGCCGGTAATTACGAGAATGCCGTTCCCGTGATGGCTTCCGGTAAATACGAGACCAAAGTGGGCAATATGACTTCGCCTGTCACTCTCGGTTGGAACAATACATTTACTTGGAAAAACTTCACGCTCTATTTCTTGATAGACGGCCGTATCGGCGGTAAGGTGATGTCATTGACCGAGGCTGATCTCGACCTGTACGGCCTTTCCGAACGTTCTGCACAAGACCGCTTGAACGGAGAACGGGTTATGCAAAACGGAAAGGAATATATTCTCAAACCTCTACCCGACGGATCGGGGAACAAAGTTTCGGTCGAGAACTACTATACGACCATCGGTGCTCTTCCCATGGAAGACCATGTATATAATGCCACCAGTTTGCGCATGCGTGACATCTCGTTGAGCTACGACATGCCCAATTTGTTCGGTAAGAATCAAGGTATGACCGCTCAGTTCTCGGTGAAGAATGCGTTCTTTATCTATAAAGATTCTCCCGTGGATCCCGACATCTCGGTATCGGCCGCCAACGGTTACTCCGGTATCGACTGTTATTCTTTGCCTACGACGCGTAGTTTTGCGTTAACATTGAAATTCAATTTCTAATGAAGAACGATTTAATATAAATAGTCATCAATATGAGAAAAACAATATATTCGATCGGATTCCTCGTTATCGAATCCGTGTTTTCAGTAGGTTTGTTCACTTCTTGCGGCGACCAGTTTCAGGAGGAGTATCCGTGGTTGATCGGTAAGCAGGAGGAGATGGACAACAATAACGAAGAGGGGGCGGGAGCTACCGATATTACTGTTCTCGAGAAGGAGCTGAAAGGAGCTATTCCGTTCATGATCAACTATTCGCACGAACCTAACGGATCGTGGGCGCCTCACAAATATCAATATTACAGGGCGAACAGTATTGACAACTATGCAGGATACTGGACGACTACCAAGAGTACTTTTGCTTTCGGTGGTCCGTTGCCTACGCTTTATACTTTCCCCAACGATTATTTGGGGGGCCCTATGGATAACCAGATTTTCACACAGTCTTACAATGCCATTCACCACGCTACCGAATTGGGTAAACCCGAATGGCGTGCTGTGGCGTTGATTATCCAAGCCTATCAAGGCCACGAAATCGTCGACTTCTATGGCGCGGCTCCTTTTAGCGACTGGCGTAATTTGAAACGTACTCCGCCGTTGACCTATGAAAAGGGCGAGGATATTTACAATTTGATTTTCGACGATCTCGACGAGGCTATACGCATATTGAAAGAGCGTCAGCCGTCCCGCGAGGAGTTCGCCAAGATCGAGGATTTGACTATCAAGACGCTCTCTAATGGAGATTGGCGCATGTGGGTGAAGTTTGCCAACTGTATTAAAATGCGTATGGCCATGAACATGGTGAAAATCAATCCGGGTACGGCTCAGTCCAAATTTGAACAAGCTGTCACCGACGAAATCGGTGTCCTCACCGACACTGATGCGAAGGATATAGCCTATTATCAGGAGCAAAACGCTTGTGCTTTGTGGCGTATCGGTAACGAGTGGCACGATATTCGTTTGGGTGCTTCGTTTGAAAATATTCTCAAACGTTACAATCACCCGCTGCTTACCCGCTGGTTCGATACCAATGCATATCCTATTAAAGAGAAGTCTACGGGTATACAGGCTCCCATCGATGTTTACGGAGTACGTACGGGTATCAGCATGCGTAACAGCAATACCACAGGCAAGGACAAAGGCGGTTATGGCCCATTCTCGACTTTGTCGGGCGAATTCAAATATATGCATCAGTCTTTCTTCAAACGCACCGAGAGTATCTTCTTGTTGGCCGAGGCTGCTTTGAGAGGCTGGAATGCGCTTGGCCGTGACGCTCAGAGTTGGTATGAGGCCGGTATCCGTCTTTGTTTCCAAGAGAATGGGATCACCGACGGAACCGTCATCGACGAATATCTTGCCCAGACTGCGGCGAAGGATATCGATTATGTCGATCCGTATAACAACGAGAACAACATAGCCGGTCGTGTGAAAGTGGGTGTGAAATGGGATGCGAGCGACTCGAAGGAGGTGATGCTGGAAAAAATCATCACTCAGAAATATATCGCCAACTTCCCCATGAGCGCCGAGGCATGGACCACGTTCCGCCGCACGGGATATCCCCGTATCTTCCCGGTCGATGTGAACAACATGAAAGACCAAGGCGTCGACACCGAGTTGCAATTACGTCGTATTCCCATCGAGGAGACAGCCAACAATACGTTGGAGATCGCTTCGCTCGTACAGGCTCTCGGGCAACCCAACACCGGCGCTTCGCGTGTTTTCTGGGATAAACAGACCGAAACCCGAGGCGAGCAAAGCCCCGATAACGAATTTACATTGGTAATTCCGGTAAACTTTTAATCTATAAAACATTTGAAACATGAAACGATATAGCTTTATATTCTTTTTGGCGAGCTTCCTCGGTGTGACTTCGTTCACCGCATGTGAAGAGGAAGCTACGCTCGACGGTGCGACCGAGGTGTATATTACCATCGATCCCATGGACATTAATTTGAAATTGGGCGATACGGTGAGGATTTCGGCGACGGTTACCAATGTGAGTGGGAAAGTGATCGAGACTCCTGTCTCTTGGTCGATAGAAGACCAGACGGTTGCTGCCTTGCTGGGTGATACCGCTGTGGTGGCTTTGGATGGCGGTCAGGAAAAAGAGACCCGGCTCAAAGCCATGTTGGAGAACGGCAAATATGCCCTTACTACCGTTACCGTGTCGCGCAATTTGCCCGACGGTGTGATGTGTATTCCCAACGACAGCACTTTCACCGAAATGACTTCGAAACGTAGTTACAATACGGCCCACGATTCGGTGCTGTTCTCTGTTTCTCCCAAAGAACTTCTTTATGATTATGATCCGGTTCCTACTCTCGAAGGGCTAACCGCTTTCGATCCGGTGATGACGGTCGACACCGTGAGAGGTCTCGTAGCCGTGCACTATGCAGCTCCCCGTGCCTCGGGGAAGGGAAAAGTCACCCTTTCCATTGGTGATGCTTCCACGGCCAAGTCGGCATCTTGCGATATCATGTTGGCTCCCCAGTTGTTGGCTACTTTCTATGGCAAAGGTTTCGAAAATATGCCCTATATAAATACCCGTCCCAGTAAGGAGGTATTGTCGATGTACTTTGCCTATACGTACGAGGCCGAAATGGACATCAATTCGGAAGATACCGTGCGTATCGCCATGAACGTGCAGTCGGGCGCCAAAGAGGATATCGAGGCGGGCTACGATGCCTATCGTTGGGAAGTCGTTTCGAGTAATGGGGTATTGATTACGGGCAAGACCGAGGAATATGTGAAAGGCGAGGGATTCGATGCCGTGCTTGCGTTGCGCTCGGGTTCGGAGGAAGGCGAAGCCGAATTCCATTGTATTACTCCCGACACGGTGTTCGTAGCGACGTTCCGTGTGCAGGACTTTAAGACTCGTTATCCGGTGGAGGAAATTACGGTCGACCACGATCCGATTTCCATGCCTGTGGGAAGTGTGTTGAGACTTACGACGGGAGTGATTCCCGCTTCGTCTTATGCTTATCACAAGCCGGTAGTCAAGGCAGTCGATCCTTCCAAAGTTCAAGTGGGTGAATATAACGGTAATGTCATAGAGCTGAGGGGACTCGCATTGGGCGAGACCGAGCTGGTTCTTACGGCCAACGGCAAGGAAAAAAGGGTTCCGGTGAGTGTCACCGAGGGTATCTTGTCTGTTTTGTGGAAATCGGGTAATGCGCGTACTCTTTTCGAGGGACAGACTGTGCAATGGGGTATCGATGCCAAAACTTTGTCGGGAGGAGAGAATCCTTATGACGTGACTTGGACTTCATCTGCTACCGATGTGCTCACTGCCGAGCAAACCGGCGACGATAACACACAGGGGACGATTACGGGTATTAAGGCCGGTAAGGCAGACGTTACTGCCGAGGTGGCTGGCGTATCGTCCGAGAAGGCCGAGGTGAAAGTGATCGCTCTACCTGTCGATTTGGAATTGAACGCCTCCAACACCGTGAAAGAAAACTCGGTGGTTTATGACGAGGGCGGCGATTTGGTAGTGTTCATTTCGCCCACATCGGGTTATGGGCAAATCATGCTTACGTTGACCGATGCCTATAAGGGTGGCGGTTATGCAGGACATTACGATATTCCTGTCGGTACGGTAGTCGATATAGACGGAGCTCGGGCCGAGGTGACGGGCAGCATGGATATCTCGGGCAGCGGCGACGAGACAACCGTTTCGTTCTCGATTACGGGTAATGTGGGAAGTCGCACTCTCTCTATCGAAGCCGATAGTGTTCCTGTGGTGTTGTAAAAAAAGAGTCGTTTCGGGATAGGAGGCCGCTAAAACGCCTCCTGTCCGCGGAACTTGAAGATAGAAAAAACTTTTTGAGAATAATTCAAATTTTTATTAACCAAAAAAAATTTTCCATGAAAAAAAATCTATTTTTATTATCTGGAATTTTAGTTCTTTCATTTTCTTCGCAAGCACAAGAATTGAAAGAAGATTACATGACGTGGCCGGAGAGTTCGAAACTCGGTCAGTATGTTAGTAGTTGGGTTCCCGGCGAAGATTTGTTCGAGGACGAGAATTTTTATGTTTCCCGTGTGAAACCCAAAGAACGTTTTCGCAATGCGGCCACGCAGATCGACGAGACGCTCACCGAGGCCAACGACAGAAAACTCGTTTTCTGGGTTCCGGTAGGAAATGCCAGCAATGGTAACACCAATGCGCGTCCTAACGGTAAGTTCGATTCCGAGGCTTTCAGTACTTGGTCATACGTTACTCATTACGGAGACTGGACGGCTCCACACGGGTGGGTCCCCGGTGGATTCGCCGATGTCGCCCATAAAAATGGTGTAGGTGTTTCGGGTGTGGCTTCCGTTCCTTGGGGAGGTATAAGTTCAGAGTGGTCCTCTGGTTTTTCCACGTTGGTGGGCATAGAGGCAGAGAAAGTGGCTAAATTCCTCCATTATCATGGTGTGGACGGTTTAGGCTATAACTCGGAGTTCAGTACAGGTTCTTCTTTTATTTTGTCGGGATTGCGTGCATTGCACGAGACAGTTCACAAATACCTTACGGAAAAAGGTAACCCGGTGGTCGAGAACTTCTGGTACGATGGAACCAACGATAATGGACAGATTACTTTCGATAGTGGTCTCGGTAATCATAACAACGATACCTTCGGCGATGGCGAGCATATCCGCACTTCGCTTTTTCTCAATTACAATTGGCATGGAGTATTGGGTGGGTTGACCCAATCTACTGTAGATACCTATGCCCCCGGTCGCAGTTCGCTCGATCTTTATGCCGGCTTCAACATGCAGGGCGGTGATCCTTCTACGTGGAGAACTCTCAAAGACTATAATCTCTCTATCGGTCTGTGGGGCGCTCACGATTATAATATGTTGTGGGCCGACCGTGCCAATAACGGTAGTACAGATGTAGCCAAGCAAACATATTATCAACATCTGATCGAGCAGTTCTTTACCAACGGTAACCGCAATCCCATCGATAAAATCGAGGTTTACAATCGCGGTAACCATCACCCCGATGACAAGTGGTTCGGTATGTCGGCTTTCATGACGGCACGCAGTTCGCTCAAATGGGATCTTTCCGAGGAACCGTTTATTTCTTATTTCAATTTGGGTAACGGTCGTTTCTTGAACTGGATGGGCGAACGTCAGAACGATAACGAATGGTACAATATCGGTGTACAGGACTATTTGCCTACTTGGCGTTGGTGGTTTGCATCCGATTTCATGGGTAAAACGGCCGACAAGGTAGTGGAAAATGGCTTGGAGGCCAAGTTTACTTACGACGATGCCTATGTAGGCGGTTCGTGTCTGCGCCTCTTCGGTTCTGTGGACAATGAGTATTTGCATTTGTTCAAGACCGAGTTCGCTTTGTCCGCAGGCGATGTGATTACGGTTCGTTACAAATTGGTAGGCGGTCAGGCCGATGTTAATTTGGCACTTTCTGCCAAAGGCGACGAGCAAACGATTTTGCGCGAGAGCGGTTTCAAGGTATTGACTGTCGCCGATGAGGCCGACGATGAAGTGTGGGTGGAAAAGACGTTTAAAGTGAGTGGTGCTTTGGCTATGTTGGCCGGTAAGGAAATCGCTATGATTGCCCTCCATTTCGAAAATGCCAAGAACCTCGACTTATACCTCGGTGAATTTTCTATCACCCGCGGTGCTATGCCTACACCGGCGGCTCCCGAGATTAAGATCGCCAAAGTTCTTGCATCTCACTACAAAGGTGTAGATGGTAAGGTGATCTTTAACATGGATAACGACAAATTGCCGGGTGAGCCGGTTTATAACCTCGACGTGAATGCTTCGATGTTCAAACTGTATGCTCAACAAAAAGGTGGTGAGCCTCAATTCATGGGTATCACTACTTCTTGGGCCGGTATGTATTTCTCTGTTCCTACCGATTTGCAGGGCGAACAGGAGATTCGTTTCGGTGTCGCAGCCGTTTCGGTCGATATGAAGTCCGATTCCGAGATCGCATGGAGCGATTATATGAGTATGGGCGAATATACGGTTACCGACGATATACAGATAAATAAAACTACCATCAAGCCGGGCGAGAGCTTTGAAATTTCGTATGTCGATCCCCGTCACGCCGCTGCCGACTGGAAATTGCTCAACAGCACCGGTGTGGCCGTAAGAGAGGCAAGCAATACGACTGTATTTACCGTATCGGAAGGTATTGAAGAAATAGGCGGTTATGATCTGCAAGTCATTTGCGACGGCGAAATGACCACTTATGGTTACTATGTGCAGATTACCAGCGAAGCCGTGGGTGCGTTGCCCGAGATTCAATCGCTGACTATCGGCGGGGAAGCTGTGGCAGAAGATGATGTGAAGATCGACGTGGACGAGGCGCTGACGTTGGGCTATACCGGAAGGAAAGCCAATGGAGCTTCTTCGCGCGGTATCGAGATCAATGAAGGCTGGGTAGGCGGAAGAATGTCCGATTTGTCTATCGGTGACGGTCAAACGTTCTCCGTGTCGGCTTGGGTTCGTTTCACTTCGATACCCGAAGGGTCTTGTTTCTTCAGTATAGAAAATCGCGCATCGAGCGCATGGCCGGTGAACAACTGGGGCTGGATGTGGTCTGACTTGTCATCTACGGGTAAACTTAGCAGTTATACCTTCCGGACCGCTACGTACAATGGCGCTCCCGAGTTGAAATATACGTTCCCCAATGCAGTCGTAACACCCAATGCATGGAATCACGTGGTATTGACATTCGAGTATAACGACCAGTCGCAATTCCGCTCCAAATTTTATCTGAACGGTGTGCTCCAAGAGTCAACGTGGGTTTTAGATGGAGCTTCGGGTACGACCGAAACATGGGCTAATGTGAATTATTCTATCACGACTTCAGATTGGTTCTGTTTTGCCGGAGGCCGTGGATCGGAACCTGTTTTCAATAATGGTATTATCGACGATCTGTTGGTTTGGAACGGAGCCATGACTCCCGAGCAAGTGCAAAACGTGAAGAACGGTCTGGATGCCAACAGCCTTCCCCAAGAAGTGATGGCTTACTGGGATTTCGAAACCGATGCCGATGAAGACCACTACTTTGCAGCCAAAGGTTCGGTTGCAGGGGCTAAAGCCTGTTCGTTCAAGACGGAAGCTCTTGGTAGTGAAGGCGCCGGTCGTCAAGTCGCTCAGAATCCTCTGTATATCTCAGGTTGTCCGTTTGTGCCGGGATCCACTTTCAAGGTAGAGACTCGTCCGACTTGGACAGCCAAACGCGGTGTCCTCAGCGAATCGACCGGTACCGACCTCGAAGGTTCCACGAAACTGACTTATAGCAAACCGGGCGATTATACGGTTACTCTGACTCTTGAAAATACGCTCGGGGCCGATACCAAGAGCTATCCTGTATTCAAAGTAGGCGATGTAGACGGTGTAGAAGAGAGCATGGCCGGTGAGTTGCGCACGTATACCGTAGAGGGTATTCTCTTTGTAGAATTTGCCGAGGACGGAGACTACCAAGTGGGCGTGTACAATGCCTCGGGAATGCTTGTCGCACAGAAAGATGCCGCTGTCGTAGCCGGTCAAAACATGAGCATCTCTCTCGGAGCCAAAGGCGTTTATGTGGTGAAGGTGATGAAAGAGGGCAAGGTGGTTCGTACGGTCAAAGTGTTGAATCGTTGATGTAATCTCTCACTTTCTTTTTAAGAGGGTGATCTCAATAGCGGACCGAGCCCTATCATTTAGGGTTCGGTCCTTTTAACAAATTTTTAATCGGTAGAAAATTTATTTTTTTTGCAATTATTTTTAATATTAATATATCGTGAAAAAGAGTTATTCGATTTTTTTATCTATACTGTTTTGTTTTTTGTTTTGTAGTTTGAGCGCACAGGATGCGCAGTTGAATGCGGCGAGTCGTAAAGTGATTATCGAGGCTCCGGCAGAGCCCGGTACTCATTTGGAGGTGGCTTATAGGCCTGCGGGTTCTTTTTTCCCGAGTTATGTGCAGTCGGGGCAGCAAGTAGACGTGGGTACTACGCTTATCATCGATGCTTATTCTGATAATCCGACCAAATTGCCGTTGGTTGCCGTACGGGTGAACGGGGAAGAAATCGAAAAATCGGGATCGGGATATACGTATGTTATACCCGAAGGCGAAGGGGATATTGTGATTTCTGCGGAATTCGGTCTTCTTTACCAAGTAGATTTCTCTTATTCCTTGAACGGGCGCATAGAACTTTATGCGGCGGGTTCGGAAGAGCCGTTGACGACGGGAACTCGTGTGAACGGGAATGTGGAGATAACGGTGAAAGTTATTCCGGACAGCGGATGCGATTTGCTTTCTCTCGTCGTGAACGATGAAAATGTAACCGGCCAACTCGCGAACAATGAGTATAAGTTCGTATTGAAGAAAAACACTTCGATTACGGCGTCCTTCCAGAAAGCCTATCGTCTGACGGTGGAACCGTTCGAGCACGGTAGTATGCGGGTGGCTATTTCTGATAAAGGAGATTTGAGCGATGTACCGTCGGACGGTAAGATTTTTGATGGGCAAACGCTTATCTTGTGGTGGCCGACAGTCGAAGAAGGGTATGAAGTAGGTTCCGTATTGATGAACGGGACAGATATAACGGAGCAGTTTTTCTCAGGAACGCATAACCATGTGGTGAAGGGCGATGTGAACGTTACCGTGACGATCCGAAAAAAAACGTATGGATTGACGGTTAAGGATTTCGTGGGAGGTACGATAAAAGCGGAATTCGAAGATGAGGGGGTAGTGACCGATGTGTCGGCCGGTGGCAGAGTACCGGAAAATGCGACCTTGAAAATTTATGAACCGGTACTTGATGAAGGATACGAATTGGTTTATGTGTCGCTGAACGGATCGGATATTAAGGATCAGTTTAAAGATGGTATCTATTCGCTGACGATGAAAGAAGATGTGATGCTTGTTGTAAAAGCCAAAGAAATCGATAAAATGTTCAAACTGACTATCGATGAAATCGAGGGTGGCAGCATAGATGTACAAGTGTATGTCGGTGGCGATTTGGCCGATGTCCCGGCCGATGGGAACATCAAGAACGGAACCATGCTGATGATTTCCGAACCGGTACTCGAAGACGGCTACGAATTGGTTTCCGTCATGTTGAACGAAGAGGATATAACCGCTTTGTTCGAGGAAGGCGTGTATTTCCATACCATGCGTCAAGATGTGACGATCTCCGTAAAGACCAATTATGTTTCGGGCGTGGAAGAAGAACAGGCCGACCGGGTGAGAATTTATCCTAACCCGTTTGCAGAAAGTTGCGTGGTGAGCGGTGTTGCCGCAGGTACATCGGTTCGCGTGTTCAACATGACGGGAGCTTGTGTGTTCTCGAAAGTCGCCGGAACGGGTGAGACCGAAATTCGTTTGTCGGGACTTGCTTCGGGTGTCTATATCTTGAAGTTGGAGAAAGACGGCGACAGCTCTTGCCATAAACTGATTCGGAAGTAAGAGCCGATTTCTCGGTCGATAGTAGAATTTTTTATTCGATAAACTTGTAAATAGGGAAGGGGAGTGCAACTATGGCACTCCCCTTTTTTTGACGGAGGGGTTGAGAAGATTACATAAGAGTTTTTTGATTGCAGGTTTTAACCCCTCCGTCCTTCGGCCACCTCCCCTATATTTTGTGTTGCAAAACACAGGGGAGGAGTGAGACATCTTTGTTCTATTGTTGTTTCGGTTTCTCCGTTACTACGTACCGTCTCTCCTATATTTTGCTTCGTGTCACGGGTGAGGAGGGGGTGAATGCCCTGTAATGCCACAGAACATGGGGGAGGTTGAGATGTATTCCGCTTTTGCCCCTTACACTGATTTTATAAGCGACACAGAGGAAGAGGGGTAAAAGTGGTATTTTTATTCGGCTGTCCGCCGAATTTGTTTTTGTATTCAATTTGTATTATTTTCGCCATATGTCATTACCTGTGTATTTTGCTCCATTGCAAGGTTATACCGATGTGGTTTATCGTAAGGCACATGCCGCTTTATTCGGTGGCATCGCCGCTTATTATACCCCTTTTGTGAGAATCGAGAAGGGAGATTTCCGAAGGAAGGATTTACGAGATATAGACTTTGAAAACAACCGGGGTGTGCCGGTCGTTCCGCAGGCGATAGCCTCGGAGGCCGATGAACTGAGACGTATTGTGGATTGTATGGCTTCTCTTGGCTATACTCGGGTCGATATAAATTTAGGGTGTCCTTTCCCTATATTGGCTTATCGTCATAAGGGGTCGGGTATATTGCCGTTCCCTGACGAGGTAGAGCGATTGTTGCGGCCTTTGGAATCGTATGACTCTTTGGAATTTTCGGTGAAGATGAGATTGGGGTGGGAGGAGCCTTCGGAGGCATTGAGGCTATTACCTCTGCTTGAAAGTTTGCCTTTGCGGCAAATCACGCTTCATGCCCGACTGGGGAAACAGCAGTACAAGGGTTGTGTGGATATGGAATCTTTCGGTCGGTTTTACGATGCTTGTCCTATTCCGTTGGTTTATAACGGGGACTTGACCACGGTAGAGGAGATGGTTGCCGTGGAGCGGGAGTTTCCCCGGTTGTCGGGGCTTATGGTCGGCAGAGGATTATTGGCGAAACCGTGGCTGGCAGAGGAATATGGAAATGAAAATTTTTCGAGTGTGAACTTTTATCGCAGGGTGGCTTCGTTGCACGAGCGTGTTTTTACCGATTATAAAACTCTATTGCAAGGAGAACATCAGTTGTTGACTCGTATGATGTCGTTTTGGGAGTATCTTTTACCTGATATGGAGAAGCGATTGAGAAAGCGTTTATCAAAGTCCCGGAATGTAAAAGATTATACAGAGGCCGTAAACTTGCTCTTTTCTTCGTTGGAGGGAAAAAATTAAAACTGCCTTCGACCTATTTTACAGAAAAATTGTTATCTTTGAAACAAGTCCAAGATGGGCTGCGGTTCGGCATAGCCAGATCGGAAATGAAATTTCCGTTTGTCTCTGCGCTCACCTTTCACCATCTTTGACAAAAGTCACTAAAAATTGGAGCCCTATGGAAAAAGAGATCGTATTATATCGTACATTCGATTCTCCGGTCGAAGCGAATATCGTAAAAGATGTATTGGAGACAAACGGAGTTCCATGTTTTTTGTCCAACGAGATATTTTCGAGTGTCTTGCCTTTGACAAATTCGGAAGTGGGAGCCATCAGGCTGAATGTCTTTGCCGAAGACGTGGAGAAGGCCGATACTATTTTAAGTACGACACAACTTCCTGAATCGGAAAAGTAGCCGGGCCTGAGTAACCTATTTCGTTTTTTCAATACCCATAAAAATCGAAACAGCTTTTATGCCGCTTGTTTTATCGGTTTCGAATTATTTCCGGATAGTTCGGACGAAAAGGTTTGTTTAATTTTGAATCCGGTAAAGGCGATAATTATAGACATTAACGGGCTTAGCAGATTGAAAAAGCAATAAGGCAGATAAGTGAGAGTGCTTACTCCGAGAACGGTCGCTTGTGTCATTCCGCAAGAGTTCCACGGAATCAATACCGATGTTACAGTGACCGAATCTTCCACGGTACGGCTGAGGAGCCGGCTTTCTAATCCCCTATTTTTATATAGTTCTTTGAAGAGGTTTCCGGTCAGTATGATGGACAGGTATTGGTCGGCCGTACAAGTGTTGAAAAAAAGTCCGGAGGCGACGGTGGAGCATACGGCACTTTTCGGTTTACGGACGAAACGGACGAAAACGTCGGTAATGCTACGGATCATACCGCTTGCCGACATGACACCACCGAAACACATGGCGCATATAATGAGCCAAATGGTATCCATCATGCCTCGCATTCCCCGGGTGGCGACGAGCGCATCGATTTCGGGTTGTCCGGTCGATAAAGAGGTGCTGCCGAATACGGAAGTCATCAAGGCTTTGAATCCGGTAGTGAAGTCGAGGGTTTCACCTTGTGCGATTTGCAGGAGAATATGAGGTTGGAAGATGAGTATGCATATTCCTGCAATGACCGAGGATATAAACAGTGTGATAATGGTGGGAAGTTTTATGAGTATAAGGATTCCTGTAATGACAGGAACGAGGAGAAGCCAGGGTGATAAATTGAATTTTTGCGCTAATGTATCGGCAAACAGGGCTGTTTGTTCGTGAGCGACATTTCCCTTTAAGAATCCGGCAATCGTAAAAATTATCAGCGTAATGATTATCGAGGGTACTGTCGTGACAAGCATATAGCGTATGTGGGTGAAAAGTTTTGTCCCGGTGGTGGACGAAGCGAGCACCGTCGTATCGGAGAGCGGAGAGATTTTATCACCGAAATAAGCCCCCGAAATGATAGCGCCGGCAATCCACCCAGCTTCGAATCCTTGTGCCTTTCCTATCCCGAGCAAGGCGACGCCGATGGTGGCGATGGTTGTCCAAGAGCTCCCGGTAATGACGGAAACGATGGCGCAGATGAGACAGCAAGATGCCAAGAATATCTGGGGTGTGAGCGTGTGTAACCCGTAATATATGAGCGTGGGAACTATGCCACTGAGCATCCATGTGCCGGAAATGGCTCCGATGAGTAGCAAGATGATGATGGCCGGTGTCACTTTCTTTATGTTTTTAGCCATGCCTTCTTCGAGAGAACTCCATTTATAATTGTATTTTATCATGGCTATGCCTACACATACGGACGAAGCGATCAGAAGCGATACTTGGCTTCCTCCTAAAAGGGCATCTCCACCGAAGATAGGGATAACCATAGCCAACAGTGCGACAAGAACGAACAATGGAATCAGTGAAATAACGGGAGTGGGTATTTTGCTTTTTTCGTCCATATTATTTTTCTTTTTATTCGAGCTTGCAAAGGTAATCATAATGCATATATATTACCTTTATTTTCTTCTATTTTTGAATAAATAAACAGTAATTATTGTATATATAAATATTTATTCATTTTTGAATAAAAAAGAGGATTGTCGGTATTCTACTTTTTCGACGGTATGTAGATTGGAATGCTTTGTTTGGAGAGAAGTGTAAAAATTGAGCGGAAATTCAGAAATTGAATCGAAGTCCGGCTTGCAGATTGATGTTAAAGGGTTTTTCTTTACGAATAGTCGAGATGTCCGATCCATCGTCGAAGTAATAAACAATACCGGGTTCGGCATAGAGGCTTATATGCGATGCCAGTTTGAAAGATATTCCGACCGATGCCAATACGGACCATTGCAATTGGTTTATGTGCAGAGTCTCGTCGTTGGAAAACGGCGGACGATTGTTTATTTCGTATTGTGCGGAGAGTTCTCCGTGAACACATTTTTCCAACATTCCGCCTCCCGATAGGTAGAGATTGAAATAGCGCTTTTTTAAGAAATTCCAGTTTAGTTTTAACGGTATTCCCAAATAGTGTAGTTGCTGGTTTTGTGTATAGTATGCAGCTCCTCCGGCAGTCAAGTCGGACGAAAGATAGGTATATACAAGTCCCGTTTCTAATGCCAGTCGATTGTTCAGTTCTTTCTGGACTGTAATTCCAACCGATACGGGAAAGTGGTGTTTAATGTCTGTTTTGGGTTGGCTATTGATATTTTGCAGCATGATATGTTGGTAGGGTGTTGTCACCGGCCCTTCGGAGTTCGAAAGATTTTTTTCGGAGGGGAGACTTGCCATTTCGGCAGAGGCATAAGGGGCTAAATTGCTGAATCCATTTCGATTGTCGGCTGACGCGATTAGGTTATTCCCCAGAGATACGCCCAAAGACCAAGTGCTTTTGGGTTTGGTTTTGGGTTGTGTATGCGTATGTATGGTTGTCATGCTGGTATTCTCATTTCTCGATGAAAATAAGCCAGTCTGTGCGTTGTCTCGTTTTTTCTCCGGAGTTGATTTTTCCGGTTCGGAAGATTCCCGTTGTTCGATGTGTCGCGATTCGTTTATTTGAGATGGCGTATGGTTTTCCACATCGGTATGGTCGGGTGTTTGCGGTGCTCGTATCGGTTTATAAGATTGGGCTATTATATCGAGTGGTTTCTGTTTTATCGAGGGTACAGTATTTTGCATTCGAGATACTTCCATTTGCTCCGAGCCGGATATTTTTGTTTGAAGCGGGAGATTGTTTAAGTCGGTAGTCGGACGGAGGAATTGTAACCCGATAAAAGTACATAACAAAAGTGTAATACAAGCGGCTGCCCACCAAATGGTTCTTTTCCGAAGGGGGATACGACGTGGAGCGAGCTCTTTGGAAAGTTCTTCCCAAACTTCTGGCGGAGGAGTAACCGAATATTCATCGAGCTGCTCTTTCCAGCTGTCTGTCCAATTTTTAGTTTTATCCGTTTTCATATTGTGCCCAATATTGTTTAATTCGATTCATCAATATCGTTCGTGCCCGATGTAATTGTGATGAGGAGCTTTTTTCGTTTATATGAAGCAGGTTTGCGATTTCTTTATGTGATTTGTTCTCGAATGTGAACAGATTGAATACCGTGCGGTATCCGTCCGGCAATTCCGAAATGAATCGAAGAAGCGTTTCCTGAGGTATGTTTTTTACGATTTTGTCGTCGTCTTCATATTCCGGGTCGGCTATTTCGGGAGCGGTTTCGATGTCGAGCTCGATATGTTGTGTTTGCTTGCGAATCGCTTCTAATGCTGTATTTACCATAATACGGCTCAACCATGCTTTTAATGAGCCTTCGCCTCGGTAGAAAAATTTATCCAAAGAGGTAAAGGCTTTAAGGAACCCGTCATGTAAAAGATCTTTGGCGAAATCTCTGTTCCCGGAGTAACGGATACAAAGTGCGAACATTTCACCGGCATAGCGTTGATACAGCTCGTTCTGTGCCGTCATATCTTTCCGCTTGCAACACTCTACCAGCTCTGCTTCGTTCATTTTTCGATGATTCCTGTTATTTATTAAATGCAACGATGTAAAAATACTGCATGATAGGTGATAGAAAAATTGTTTTTAACTCTTTAACAAAATTCGGTGCAGTATTTTTGAATGGTTTACGTTTACCTCATAAAAGTGGATAAATTAAAAAACAGACGAATATGAAAATGAAAAAGTTTTTATTGGTAGGATTATTAGGTGTTGTGACATTGTGCGGGCTGTCGTCTTGTGACGATGATGACGATGGCGGATACGTTCCGTTTTCCTATGCGGTGGGCGATATGGTCGTAAAAGACGGGAGTGAGCCATATATCCAGTTGGATAGTAAGCAAACACTTTTCCCGTCGAATGGCAGTCGTTTGCCTAATTATTTGTTGAAAGATGGAAAACGGGTAATCGTGAACTTCTCTTTTCTCGAAGGACAGCGGGAGGGATATGATTATTATATTCTTATCAATGATATAGATTCTGTGTTGGTTAAGAATGTTATTCCCATCACTCCTGAAACGACCGATAGTATCGGTAACGATCCTGTGAATGTGTTGGATATGTGGACGAGCGATAAGTATCTGACGGTTCAGTTTGAAATGCGAGGTCTTGGTCGCGAGAAACACATGATTAATTTGGTTAGGAATTATTCTTTATCTCCTAATCCTGATGGAGATGGTTATTTACAATTGGAGTTGCGTCATAATCGTTTGAATGATCCTGAGATAGACCATATTTTATGGGGGGTGGCTTCGTTTAGATTGGAGGATTTGAAACTGGAAAATCCCGATTTGAAAGGGTTGAAAATAAAAGTGCGTAGTCCTTATGGAACGGAAGTTCGTACTTGTGATTTCGAGAAGGAGGATTCAGGAGAGGATGCAATTTCTGGAACTCAGGAGAAGAGTGTTTCTACTTATGTCCGATAGAAATTGATAGTTAAGTAAATAGGTGTTGATTGCCGGGAGCAGAATGGATATTTTGCTTCCGGTTTTTTATTGTGAAATAAGGGTTCAGTAGACAATTCATGTGGATAGACTTGAATGTTAATGAATGAGAGGGTTTGGAAAGATTTCATAAGTTTTTTTTGCGGTAAAGGTTACCCCATTCGCTATGAGTATACTTTCCCTCTATTTTCTTGCAGCCTCATCACCAAGTAAAGGCGATGTATTTGGGAGTGAAGTTTCTGTTTGTATTAACCCCCTCGCCCTGCGGGCACTCCCCCTATATTTTGCGCAGCAAAACACAGGGGAGGAGGATGCAAATACCTTGTAATGCCACAGGATATAGAGGAGGCGGTTAAAGGAAAGTCTACTATTAAACTTCTCCTCTGTGTGGCGTTAGCAATAGGGGAGGTGTCACGAAGTGACGGAGGGGTTGAAAACGCCATCGTATCAATCTGTTTATACCGGATATATCCCTTTCTCCCCCCCCCCTGCCGTGTCTCGTAACATGACGGAGAACTGTGTTAGATATATAGGGAAGAGAATATACACGAACAATCCCTGTTAATTTTCTATTGAACCGAAATAAGGGCTTATAATTTTTGGGAAGGATAGGTACAAAAAAAAATTGATTGTCTCACGACAACCAATCTTTGTTAACCTTAAATCTAATACCATGAAAAACACATTGCAAATATAGGGGTAAATATGTTCTCAAACATAATATTTAGACAATAATTTTCTTGGATTTAATTTGTTTTAACTAATGTAAATCGATTTAGTCGTAAATGTATACGGTCTTTAACATTTTTGGCGAGACTGTAAACAAATATTCGCTGTTCCCGGATATTTCCTTATATTAGAATGAGATAGGAATAATTCAAAAAGGGGAAAAGGATTCGTTTGTTTTATCCTTTTCACATCTTTCGTTTGTGGTGTCAGACGAGTTTGTTAAAGATGGACTGTATTCGGTATATCCAAATAAATTTGTTTCTGCACTTGGTTTACATTATCTTTGTCATAACGAAGATAGGATGCGGTTCGACATAGCTAATCGGAAATGAGATTCCCGTTTGCCTCTGCGCTCACCTTTTCTTATCTTTGTCTATTGTTGTACGAGTGGTAAGAATTAAAATAGGTATTAGATTTAGTACCCGATTAAATGAAAAATAAATGAAGGTTGCCGATTTGATAAAGAATAGCGGGAGTACAGGATTTTCATTTGAAATATTGCCTCCATTAAAGGGTAGCAGCATCGAGAAATCTTTTAAAGCGATAGACACGCTACGGGAATTTGCGCCGTTATATATTAATATAACCACACATCGCAGTGAATTGGTTTATAAGGATACCCCCGATGGGTTGTTTCGCCGGGTCTCGGAACGTAGTCGTCCCGGTACAGTAGCGGTAGCGGCAGCTATAAAAAATAAATATCAGATACCCACTGTTCCTCATCTCATATGCAGTGGCTTTACAGCTCTCGAAACAGAATATGCATTAATAGATTTGAATTTTTTGGGGATATGTGATTTGCTTATTTTGAGAGGTGATAAGGCTAAGCATGAGAATCGATTTATCGCTGCTTCCGGTGGATATGAACATGCTATTGAATTGGAGCAGCAGGTGAATCGTTTTAATGAGGGTTATTTCATAGATGGCACTCGAATGGATTTGGTCAGTACAAGGCAATTTTCATACGGAGTGGCGGGTTATCCCGAGAAACATGACGAATCTCCTAATCCCGACGAGGATATGAAATGGTTGAAGGCAAAGGTGGATGCAGGAGCCGACTATATAGTTACCCAGATGTTTTTCGATAACGAAAAGTTTTTCTCGTTTGTAGACCGTTGTCGGGCAGCAGGGATTACCGTACCCATTGTCCCGGGATTGAAACCTATCTCGAAGGCTTCGCAATTGACATTGTTACCTCGTGTATTTCACGTAGATATACCCGATATGCTGGTTCGGGAGATTGTTAAGTGTAAAGACGATTCGCAGGTTAAGCAGGTAGGGATAGATTGGTGTACAGCTCAATCGCTCGAATTGAAGGCGAAGGGAGTACCCAGTATTCACTATTATTCGCTTATGGCGGTCGATAGTGTTTATCAAGTGGCGAAGTCGGTTTATTAACGGAGGGATCGCGCGATGTTTTTTAAAGACGTTATCGGACAGGAGGAGGTAAAGCGAAGACTTTTACGTTCGGTTGACAATGATCATGTGGCTCATGCCCAGTTGCTTTGTGGACCGGAGGGTGTCGGTAAATTTGCTATGGCTATGGCTTATGCCCGGTATATACATTGCACGAATCGTCAGAATGGGGATGCTTGCGGTGTATGTCCGTCTTGCCGGCAACATACGGCTTTGACTCACCCGGATTTGCATTTTGTATTCCCGATGGTCAAAGTGGATAAGAAGAAGCGGATATGTGACGATTATTTGCCCGAATGGACTGAGTTTTTGAAGGAGAATACCTATTTCGGGATCGATTCATGGTTGAGGTATATTAATGCCGATAACAAGCAGGCCGTAATTTATGGAGAAGAGAGTGAAAGTATTTTGCGGAAGATGTCTTTAAAGAGCTATGAATCTCCGTATAAAATAATGATTATATGGCTGCCGGAACGCATGAACGACACTTGCTCCAATAAATTGTTGAAATTGCTGGAAGAGCCTTATCCCGGTAGTGTGTTTTTGTTAGTCAGCAATAATCCCGATAGAGTGCTGGGGACTATACGTTCGCGTTCGCAGCTTATCGAGATTCGCTCTTTGTCCACGTCGGTTATAGCCGAGGCGTTGCAACGCCGGTATGGGATAACGGAGCAGGATGCTATTTCGGTGGCCCATGTCGCAGAGGGTAATTATTTGAAGGCTTGTGAAGCTCTTCAATTGAATGAGGAGAATAAATTGTTTTTCGATTATTTTGTACAGGTCATGCGTTTGGCCTATGCTCGGAAAATAAAGGATTTGAAGATATGGAGCGAAGAAGTGGCCGATTTGGGGCGCGAACGTTTGCGTCGATTTCTTTCCTATGCCCAACGAATGATACGTGAGAATTACATCTATAATTTGCATGTTCCTGCATTAACCTATATGAATCGGGAAGAGGTTCAATTTTCTTCGCGTTTCGCTCCGTTTATTCATGAACGTAATGTACAGGCTATCATGAAACATTTGAGCGATGCCGAAAATGATGTCGGGCAGAATGCTAATGCCAAGATTGTTCTTTTCGATCTATCTATAAAACTTATTATGCTGTTGAAAAGCTGATGAGGAGTCGAGATGTGAAATGAATGTAGAAGAATTTAGGGAATATTGTCTTTCGTTGAAGGGTGTAGAAGAGAAGATGCCTTTCGTGAATGTTGCCGACCGATATAGCCGTGATGTTTTGTGTTTCTATGTGGGCGATAAATGGTTTTGTTTTGTGAATGTTGAAGTGTTCGATTTTTGTTGTATTAAGTGCGACCCGGTGGAATCGGGCTAATTGCAGGCTCGTTATATGGGAGTAAAGCCGGGGTGGCATATGAATAAAAGGCATTGGATTAGTGTTTACTTTAATCGAGATGTTTCGGACGAGATGGTCAGGAAGTTGGTGAAGAAATCTTATGATATGGTTGTCAAGCGTTTGAATCGTAAGGAGCGGGAAAGACTATTATAGAGGGATATGTCTATTTTTTTGAAAAAACAGGTCTTTTTCTATTGAAAAAATATTATCTTTGCCGTCCCGGATAGAAAACACCGGGAAACTACCACTGGGGCTGACCGGTTTTGACAGCGGGTAGAAGTGGTGGGTAAGCATGCAGAGCGTTGTTGCCCCGCTCTATAATATCAGACAACAAAAATTTAACTGGCGAAAATAACTACGCTCTTGCTGCTTAATCGAAGTACAGTAGATTAGCTTAATCTCCGCAACAGTTGTGGAGACAAGACATCACCCGGTTGCTGTTGTTCCGAGGCGTTCCGAAACGGTGGTGCAATAATATCGGAAATAGTCAGAGGCAAGTTTCGAGCTGATGATGAAAATTTAGAAACTAAGGTGCAGATTGGTGGCTTCGGTCTTGTCTGTACCCGACAATCAAAGCGAAGATAAGCATGTAGAAAGCTCATTAGTTCCTCGTTTGGACGAGGGTTCGAATCCCTCCAGCTCCACGATAAGCATTAAGAGACAGTGAATGCTAACGGATAGTACTGAATTGAAAAGGTTCTGTCCGTTTGTTGTATCTGTTGAGTGTTTTTAAAGTCTTTCTTTCATATCGTTGTTGAGAAGTCTTTTAATATTGTGAAAAATAAAAGAGCGATGGCTGGTAAAAAAGCAAACAAGAAACAGGTGCACCCACATCTTTCGGGAGTACAAAAAGCCGTAGTGTCTTTTGCTAATATGTTTGAGAAAAACCGTCGTATAAATCGAGAGGCGCAACGAGTCATTAAAAGAAAAACACCTCAAAAAGTCAGGACTTTACTTTATGGGAAAAGAGGTAGGAGGATTGAAGAGCGTTTCTTCTGTGTTGTCTGTGGAAGTTCTTATGGGGAGGGGTGGAGATATAAATTGGAGGAGGATACCTATTTGTATTTGTGTTCTCGGTGTAAAGAGGTCGTTCGGCCACAGTTGATGGTAAAAGCCATATATTCATCGAATTTCGAAGTTCAAAGAAAAAAGCATTGAGGTTAGTTATTGTAGTGGATAGCCGATAAGTTTACTATAAAAAAAGAATCCATATATGTATATGGATTCTTTTTTACATTATTCCAATTCTTATTTCACTCGTTCATAATAGGGGAGACGATCGAGGGGGACATCTATCTCTATTTTTTTCGGACCCTTGAATGTTTTTCCTTGATCGTCGCGCCATGTGCCTTTGGGAAGATTAACGGTACGATGAGTGCCTTCGGTAATCATGGGGGCTATCATATATTTGTCACCGAGCATGAACTGATCTTTGCATTCGGTGAATCCGCTATGTGGAAAACTGTATTCCATGTGGCGCAAGATAGGCTCTCCGGTCTCGGCGGCATGACGGGCACATTCATAAATGTAGTTGCCCATCGTGTGATGTAGCTGTGCGTATCGTACACAGATTTCCATATTCTCACGATTGAGGATTCTCCACGGGGCAACTGAAAATTGCATCATGGGCATGAGGGCATGGACTTGGCATGATCGTACAATGAGTTCTTGGTTAAATTCGTCTTCTTTAATATCGAGAAAAGAGGAAAATTGCCCACCTCCGATCATATCGGGACAGGCATAGGGATAACCGAGCATACCGCAAATTGCCATGTTGGGTATAAGCATGGATACGGCATACCACGAATAGTCTTTATCTCCTATGCGTTGCACTAATGGCAGGCCTCCGGTTTTCCAAGCGGCTCGAAATTCATTGAAAGGGTAGGAAAGTCCCAGTTCGGCCCATCGTTGGGAGAAAATGTTTTGGTCGGCGTTCTTGTCGTAGTAGTCGTACTCTCCGTTAGCCAAGATGGCTATATCGCCTGCGTCGAATTTGAACCCGTCGATCCCGTATTTTCCCATACATTCGTTTAGGGTTTGTTTTAGTGATTCGACAGCTGCCGGATTGGTCATGTCGTAGCATGCACTATATCCGTTCCACCAATTTACAACGGCAGGTGTTCCATTTTTGTTTTTCAGGAGAAATCCTTTGTCTGCCAAATCTCTGAACTCGGGAGAATCGGCCGATACAAAGGGTGAAATCCAAAGCATGACTTTGAATCCGAGCCGGTGCAATTCGTCTGTCATGGCACGGGCATCGGGGAATTTTTCTGCTTTAAATTCGAAGTTCCCATAATAGCGTTGCCAGTTGTCATCGATCATCAAGATTCCTTTGGGGAATCCGTTTTCGATGATGTTATGAGCGTAGTTCAGAATGTCTTCTTGATTTTGATTATACATGAGTTCTATCCATGTATTGTATTGTGGTTCTTTAAAAAAGAGAGCTGGCGGAGTTTTTCCGTTTGCCGGGAAATGTGTTTTTGAGGCATGAAGATAGGCATCGCGAAGGTTTTTCCCAGTGGTTGCCACTTGTGGGGATTCATGATCTGATTCGATAACGAGCGTGTCGTTTACCAAGCGGAAACGGAAAGGTTCGTCACTCCATACATAACGTCCTTGCGAAGATAGGAGCAGGGGAGAGGCCTCGTTGTTGAAATTGACTTTTGTCAAATCATAGAGGGGGGTATTCGATGCAAAGGGCATTTCGTTACCTATTCCCACGAAGCAGCCCCACCATTTTTCATTATCGATGGGTGCAATGTGTTTGGTGTATGGTTGGGCTTGTAGAAGAAAAAATGAACCCAGAAGGAAAGTGAGTAATGATATTTTTTTCATGATAAAATATATTAATGTGTGCACGAATCTACAAAATTTTCATGAATCGGCAAAAGACTTTATTTCTACTCTTTATGTTTGAGGTAGGGGAGATATGGGTAGGAATAATGTCGTGGTATAAAGCGAAGTCGTGAAATATTCTTTTTAGTTTTGTTTTGTTCATTTCTTTGGTTAAAAAACAAGAGAGGTAATGCATGATTTGCAGCATCACCTCTCTTTATGTGGTTTATTTCTCTTATAGATTTTTATTTCTTGATAAATTTCATGGCTTTGTCTGTATTACCCATCGTTATTTTAACGATATAACAACCTTTCGCCAAATCGGCTATATTTACAGGGGCTTCTTCTGTAACTTTAACCAATTTGCCAGTCAAATCATATATGGCAATGGTAGCATTTTCGTCGATACCGCTTACATAAAGTATTCCGGTTTGGTAGTAGAGTGATATAGACTTTATGCTTTCTTTGTCTATGCCTACAATCGTTCCGAATGTTATGTTATAAGTGTGGTTACTATCTATGGCTCCTATTTCGTAGATATTGTTACTAATTTGGTCTAACAACGATTCTCCATTGGAAGAAGTGAAAGTTTCTATCTTATAATTTTCTTCGGGGATAAAAGTTAGTTTGACAAATGTGTTGTTTAGAATTTCGGAACCACTGACATATACATTACTTTCGTCGTCGGAGATGGTGACAGAACCATTTCCGGTAATATTGCAAGTAACTCTCCATGTCGGTATTTTCGAGAACACGGCACATATTGTCATATTATCGGAAATTGCGTCTACTATATATATGTTTTCTGCAAGTTCGTCTATCTTTTCTTCTTCGTTCACGAGGAATGACGTTAATTCATATCCTTCGTTTACGGTTACTTTGAAAGTTAGCTTTGATCCTCGTATAATTTCGGAACCGAATGCGGTCGCTTCTTCGGCATCATTAACGAACATTTCGACGTTACCACCGGTTGCGGTCGTATTGGTTACGATTACTTTATTGGAGAATACCACTGTTACTTCTGTGTCGTCTTCGATGACAAAAGTCGTTCCGCTATTTACTTCGCCATTTACCAATACTTGCGATAATACATATCCTTCTTCCGGTTCGGCTATGACTGTCAATGCGCTGAACTGGTCTACCTCTCCACTTGTTACTTCTTCATTTTTAGCATTAACTACTTTGAATGTTCCCCCTTCGGTGGGTTGAGTGATGGTGAGATTATTGGTCGGGAATGTATGACCGGCTACGATTTGTACTTGAATAAAGTCGCAAGTATAAACTTCTGCGCCCCAGTGGGGAGCACCAGTATGTACCTCGGTTGTACCTTCTACTACACCGGCGGGACAGCTACCGAATGTTCCTTTGTTTTCCAATTCGGCTTCCGAATCATTTTCGATTTTGTAATAGGCCACTAATTCTTCGGGCATATTCTCCTGGTCGTAACCGCCGCGAATGGATTCCTTTACTTCTTTTTCGGTCAATGTTTTGGACCATACCTGAACTTCGTCCACATAGCAGGAGAATCCACCGTTCCCCACGAAGAATACACACTCGTCTTGTAATAGACCTATACCATGCCCTTCTCGTTCTCCACCTTCTACAATTGTTCCTAAATCGCCGGTTCCTAATAATTTTCCGTTTTTGTATAGTTTGATTTCTTTATTGGAATCATCGACTGTCACGGTAATAAATGCCCATTCATCAGCGGTCAAGGTTGCTTCGGTCGTTACATCGGCTATTCCCGGACAGTTACCTTTGTCTTCCCATGCACGGGCTTTCAATTTTAGGACTCCGTTTTCGAGTACAACACCAAATGTTCCTACGGCTCCATAGTAAGGTGCTTGTCCGTGTCCCATTACTTGCCCATTTGTGCTGACTGTTTTCACCCAAGCGGACATTGTGAAATTACGGGCACGATGGTCTGAACCTGTTATATTACCGTTATTCCATGAATTATTCTCTCCATTTATGTGTTCGCCTAATACTTTATCATCAAAACGGAATTGGTATTTATTATTACCACTTATTGCAGGGACTAGTACAGCTTTGGGGCCTTCGATTTGGAATGAGACTGTGACGGTCGTATTTTCGTTCACCGTGTAATTATCTCCGTTGGTGAAATCGGTTCCGTTTACTTGGAGGGAGAGAATTTCATAACCGGGATCGGCAGTAGCCGTAATTGTCAATACCGTGCCTTCTTTTATACCAGTATTCTCTCCTGTGGTAAGAGGCTCGGAACCGTTCATTACGCTTAGTTGTCCATTTTCTACCAGAGTCGGTAGCGTAACCGTGTAATAAGTAATATCGGTCAAGTTGACAATGATAGTCGTGTTTTCTGTTACCGTGAAAATGTATGATCCGTTTTCTTCTGCTTCGGCTGGTTGCCCGTTAATCAGTACGGATTCTATCTTCTTGTTTTCTGGCAATGAATTGAATGTTATGGTTAATTCTGTGCCAGAGGCTATCGATTCTAAGTTCTCGATAACTTCTTCTCCTGCTGTAATTTGATAATCTACTCCTTCGTCGACGGTAATTGTTACTTTATGCATAACGATTTCGACAAATGAAACAATAATAGTTGCATCTTCCGTTACAGTATATGTCCCACCGTTTTCAATCGGTTGTCCGTTGATATTCAGGGATTCCAAACGATAATTATCGGCCGGTGTCGCCGTTATGGTTAAAGTAGTCCCCGATGTTACGGTATTTTCTCCTGCCGAAAGAGGAGTCTCGTCGTTGGTCACGCTCAGTGTCCCGTTTTGTACTTCTGTGGGTAATGTAACTGTATAACTACCAGTGATTGTACGCCCTTCGGCTAATGTGGGGGCATATTCCGTAAAAGAGGTTTGCGAGATATATCCTCCGTCGGAACTTGTTTGTCCTCCACCTAATTTAGTATATTTGGCGGTTGTAGAAGATTGGGCAGAATCGACGACTTTGTTGGAGAATTGTCCAGTTGTACCCGGGGTAACTTCGTTGAAGTCATACCATACGGTTAAACTCGACAGGTTTTGAGGATTTTCGTAGGCTTGTGCAACTTCCTGAGCCGTCAAGGCTTTGTTGAAGAATTGGAATTCATCGCAGAGACCCGAAAACCCGAATCCTCCTAAGAAAAAGATGCAGGGATCGTCTCCAAAAAGTTCCAATTGTTTGGTGTTATTTTTTGTCGTTACGAGAACTCCATCTTTGTATACACAAACATCAAAATTACTGTTATCATAGACGAGGGTGAGGTAGGTCCATTCGTTTAATGCTACTGCGGTATTCAAAGTGGAAGTTACCGTATTACTTGCACCAGAAATGATTTTAAGAGTTCCCGTTTCAGTGGTGGCTAAAATCAAACTTCCGTTATAATTTGTGTGTGCTTGGGCGCCGTGTCCCATAATCACATTTCCTTTGTTATTGCTACCGCTGTTCATGAATCGATCCATCTTCACCCAAGCTGAAATAGTGAATGATTTGCCGGTACGGTCTGTGTCCCCACCGGAACGGTCGCCTAAAATGGTTTCGGGAATTTGCAAGCGATAGCCGTTTACATTATTTGTACTGGCCTGAGGAATAGAAAGAGCTTTGTTCTCTTCGGCATAGCTATTAAGAAAAGGCAGAAGAGTAAACAATAAAGTGAATAACATGTAGTGTTTTTTCATGATAAACAAATATTTAATTAAACAAAAAGTAATTCTGAAAATTGAATGATATGTTTTTATTTTTTCATGATATGTATATACATATTTTTGAGCATTTTTTATGCGCTATATAATATTAACCTTAAATCGAGGGTTATCCCTAGTGAAAAAGTGAATTTTTTTTATTTTTTTTGAGAAAGTAGAAAATGAATACGATAAGAATCGTGCAGGTGAGATGTTCTTAGGAGCTTTTTTATCGTGTTAAGAGAACTATTATAGACCGATTGGCGATTGTTTGGCCATGTTACTCCCCCTCTCCCCCCTGTGTTTTGCTGCGCAAAATATAGGGGCGGTTTCCTCTGGACGGAGGGGTAGAAAATACAGGGGGAGGTGATAAGAGCTTGGTCATCTCTCCCTGTGCTCATCGCAGATGAGATAGGGGGAGTGCCCGATAGTGTTATGGGGCACGACAAGGGAGGAGTTCTAAAATATCTCCGATAATGAAAACTGAAATATCCCGTAGCATTACGGAGAACAGTGTTCGCAATAGGGGAGAGAATATACATGAACGATCCCCGTTAATTAACGACTGAGCCGTTAAAATACTTTTGGGAAGAAGAAAAATAAAAACGGAGTATCCAGTGAGGGATACTCCGTTTCAATATGCTGTCTAAAATATTTATTCAGCACTTTCGGATGCAGGAGCTGCATCTGTTGCAGGAGCTTCTGCAACGGCATTAGCTTCTTCTTCCGCTTTTGCAGCGGCTTCGGCTTCTGCCTTAGCGGCAGCCTCGGCTGCTTTTTTAGCAGCGACAACTTCGGCTTTTGCTTTGTTCTTTTCGGTTTCTTCTTCTAGACGTTTTTTAGCAGCAGCGTCTTTTGCGGCAGAAACTTTGGCTTTCTCAGCGTCAATAGCCGATTTTTTGTTCTTCAACCATGCTTCGAAGCGTTGTTCGGCAACCTCTTCGGTAAAAGCACCTTTTTTTACACCGCCCAATAAATGTTTTTTCATCAATACACCTTCTTTGGAAAGGATATTACGTACAGTGTCGGTGGGTTGAGCACCGGTTGTCAGCCAATACAAAGCTCTTTCGAAATTCAAATTTATTGTAGCAGGATTAGTGTTCGGATTATAAGAACCTATCCTTTCAATAAACTTACCATCACGTGGTGCCCTGCTATCGGCGATTACAATTTGGTAAAATGCGTAGTCTTTGTGACCAAAGCGTTGTAATCTGATTTTTGTTGCCATTTGAAATTTTTTAATTGGTTATTATTTGCATTAGCGGCGCAAAGATAGTATTTCTTTTTGAACCGTGCAAATAGGCGTGCGCCTAAATTTTTTTGAGTATGAGATCATTTAGTCTCGGATAGCAAAACATTTTGCCATAGCTCGGCATTGAATCCGACCAAGACCTGCGAGTCTGTTACGAGAAGGGGACGTTTGATTAGTTTTCCATCGGAAGCCAATAGTTCTATCAGTTCTTTTTCGGGAATTGTACTAATGCGGTTTTTCAAATTTAGTTCTCTATATTTTTGTCCGCTCGTATTGAAGAATTTTTGTAAGGGTAAATTGCTGCGGGTTATCCATTCGGTTAGTTCCCCGACAGTGGGCGGTGTTTCGACGATGTGCTTCGATTCTATATCAATGTCGTGATCTTTTAGCCATTTTGCCGCTTTTTTACAAGTGCTGCACGAGGGGTATTGAAAAAATAAAATTTTCATAGGTATTTGTTTTTAGAAATAATTTTTGAATGACAAAGATAGCGAAAGGTGAGTGCAGAGGCAAACGGAAATTTTATTTCCGAATGGACTATGCCGAACCGCATCTCATCTTCGTATTTACAAATGTACAAAAAGGCATTGTTAATGCTTCTTTTTTATTTTTGCTATAATAATATTATAGTTTATCTTTGCCATACTATCACTTTTTATAAGTTAAAAATAAAAAATGGCTTATCCCCCGACAAAGTTAGTTGGGATATTGTTTTGGCTCTCGATGTGTGATTTTAGATGAACTGCTTTTAATAACTGTGCTATATTATGAAACCTTTGTATCAAGAACTTCCTTTTGCCGTCGATAATTATATCAATTTCTATCGGGAAGATTTGCCCCATTTTATCGTGCCGTGGCATTATCACCCCGAAATAGAAATCATGTGTATTGAAAAAGGGTGGGGCACTCGTTTTGTAGGTGATCATATCGGAGGATATGAAGAGGGCGATGTTTGTATGATGGGTCCTCAGTTGCCGCATGAGTGGAGAAACGATAAAGAATTTTTCGACTCGGATTCTGGTTTAAGGGCGACTTGTCATTGTGTTTATTTTCGTAAAGAGTTGTTTGAGGGTATATTGATACGATTGCCTGAGATGGCAAATATTCGTGAGTTAATAGAACGTTCGAGGCGGGGAATAAAATTTACCGGTGAATCGCGTGAACGGATCGCTCGATATATTCGACGCACGTTTAATCAAAATGGAATCGAGCGAGTAACTAATTTGCTCACACTTTTGGAAATGATGGCAGAAGCCGACGAATATGAAATTTTAGCGAGCGTAGGTTTTACCCAGTCGGTCAATTCTTCGGATTTTGAGCGATTCAATAAAGTTTATCGTTTTTTGGTGAAAAATTTTAATAAGCCGATTAAACTTGAAGAGGTGGCTGCTGTTGCCGGACTAACTCCTACTGCTTTTTGTCGATATTTTAAGGAACGTACGAAAAAGACTTTTGTACAGTATTTGAATGATATGCGTATAGGGCATGCCAAGAAATTTTTGATAGAAGGCAAAATGAAAATTTCGACTTTGAGTATGGAGGTCGGATTTAATAATTTGTCGAATTTTATAGAGCAGTTTAAGAAGTCAACCAACATGCTTCCTTCTGAATACCAAGAAAAATATGGGGTGAAAAAGAAGAAGGCGATTTGACCTTTTTAATAGCTTTTTATATAGATTATTTATGAGGACTGGGAAGTCTTTCTTGTAATTGATATTGACTTTTTGATACGTTGAGTACTACTCGATTATAAAAAGTGTTTTTTAATTTGTTTTTTATGTATCGCTTAAAAACCTCCAAAAAAGCTTCCTAATAGATATAGAATATTATCATTTTTATGCTCCTCTAATCGGTATTTGGTAAAATACCAAAATTATCGGCAAATATAGTGAATAGAGCAGGCCAATTGTCACTCTATCTTTGCCATATCGATAATAACATGAAAAATAATGGAGAATATGGAAATTGTATTTCCCCGATTATTCTTTGCGGGGAACCGATTATTGGGAGAGAGAGTCGAGAATGTGAGCCGTACTCTGGGAGATTTGCGTGGTATTTTTGCCGATGTCGATGCTTTTTCTCGTATGCCGCAGAATATACTGGCTTATGAGGTGAGTAGTTTTTTGCCGGAACAGGAGGGTACTCCCGGCGGATTATATTTCGGGATTACTTATTTGCATCCGGGAAAAGTGGGAAACGAGTACTTCATGACTAAGGGACATTTCCATGCGAATATCGATCGGGCGGAATTTTATTGGGGGCTTGAAGGAGAGGGTATGTTGATTTTGATGGACCAGTTGCGTCGAGTGTGGGTCGAACGGGTTTTTCCCGGGAGCCTACATTATATACCGGGTGGTATGGCTCACCGTATGGCAAATACGGGAAATACTTTATTTTCTTTTGCAGCTTGTTGGCCGTCTGATGCAGGGCATAATTATCGGGAAATTGCCGATCATGGCTTTGCAGCCAGATTGTTGGAGGTCGATGGGAAGCCTCAATTGATAGGAGTATAAAGTTATGGGGGGAAATTATAGCGTCGCAATAGATTTGGGAGGAACTATCATAAAGATAGGTTTGATATTGGATTCTGAGATTGTTCGGTTTACCACAATCTCTTCGGATTCGGTGAAGGGTTTATCTCACATGCTTCCCAAGATGGAGCATGCGATTGATTCATTGTTGTCTGAGGAAGGAATATCTTCGACGGATTTGGCATCTATCGGATTGGCGTTTCCGGGTATGGTGAATCCTGTCGAATGCAGAGTGATTTCTACCAACGACAAGTATGATGATGCTTGTGATATCGATCTCTGTCATTGGGCCGATAGTCGTTGGGGCGTTCCTTTCGTATTGGAAAACGATGCCCGTCTTGCTGTCATCGGAGAGTGGCTCTACGGTGCAGCGAAAGGTACGGGAAATGTGGTAATGATGACTCTCGGTACAGGAATAGGAACCGGTGTTATATTAGATAGCAAACCGTTGGTGGGTCATCATCATCAGGCTGGTTCCTTAGGAGGGCATATGGTTGTCGATTATCGTGGAAGACGTTGTAGCTGTGGAAATATAGGTTGTGTAGAGGCTATGGCTTCTTCATTTTTCTTGCCGGATATTATTCGGTCTAACGAACGTGTATCGCCAGATTTTAAGATTGCGGCATCCGATATGGATTTTAAACAACTGTTCGGTTTAATGAGACAAGGCGATGAGAATGCTATTATTATTTGTGAAGAGTGTATGAATGTGTGGGCAGCAGCCATTGTTTCTTACATTCATGCTTATGACCCTGAGGTGGTTGTTTTGGGCGGCGGAATCATGAGAAGTGCGGATATTATTTTGCCTTATATCAATAAGTGGGTCGAGGATCGAGCTTGGACTCCTATCGACCGGGTGCATATTGTGCTTTCCGAATTAGGAGACAATGCCGCTTTATTGGGATTGAATTATTATTTGACAAGTGTAAAGAGGAGAAGAAATGAAAAAGTATTCAAATTATAAATCTAATTATGATAAGTATCCGGTCGTACAAGTATCAGAAACATCTGAAAATGTTTGTTGGCAAGGTTGGCCGGAAATTGTATCGCAGTTGAACAAGTCGTTGGAAAACGTTCATAAACCGGTAAAGGTATTGGTTGTCGAATGTTATCAAGGTGTTTATGACGAGGAGGTAAAATCGGCTTTGAAGGGACAACTTTCCCATACATTATGGTTGGATGCTTCTTTGGCCATGAAAACTTCGGAAGAGATCAATTCGTTTTTGAAGTCCGATATAACCGATGATGAGATTTTCGGTTATATGACTCGCTATCATATGGATTGTTATTTCGATGAAAAGAAGATTGCCGAGTTGCGTGAAAAGGTTGCCGGTATATCTGCCGGTGTTGTAATCGTATATGGCGTAGGGGCTGCTTACGTGATGCCCGAAAGCGATGTATTGGTATATGCCGATATGGCTCGTTGGGAAATACAGATGCGTTTTCGGAGAAACGAAATCTCGAATGTCGGTGTGGATAATCGCATGGAACGGGCTTCGTTGCAATATAAAAGAGGCTTTTTCGTAGATTGGCGCATTTGCGATCGTTTTAAGAAAACGTTGATGAACAAATGGGATTATGTCTTGGATACGAATGTGATGGGCGATCCTAAGATGGCGACTGCGGCAATCGTGGATGCTGGTTTGAAAAAGGCTTCGAAATCTCCTTTTCGAGTAGTTCCGTTTTTCGATCCGGGTCCGTGGGGCGGTCAATGGATGAAGGAAATATGCGATTTGGATCGTGAAACTCCCAATTTTGCATGGTGTTTCGATTGTGTTCCTGAGGAGAATAGTTTGTATTTGGGCTTCGGAGAAGTCCGTTTCGAAATACCGTCTATCGATTTGGTATTTTCTTATCCGCGTGAGTTGTTGGGTAACCCGGTTTACGGACGTTTCGGGGACGAGTTCCCTATTCGGTTCGACTTCTTGGATACGATGGACGGAGGTAATTTGAGCTTACAGGTGCACCCGCTGACACAATATATACAAGAAAAGTTCGGTATGCATTATACCCAAGACGAGAGCTATTACATTCTCGATGCCGAAGAGGATGCTTCGGTTTATTTGGGAGTGAAGGAAGGTATCGTACCGGAGGAGATGATAAATGCCTTGACCGAAGCACAACATACAGGACATTTCGATGCTGAAAAGTATGTCGGGAATTATCCAGTGAAAAAGCACGACCATGTACTTATACCTGCGGGTACTGTTCATTGTTCGGGGCGTAACAGTATGGTTCTCGAAATCAGTGCTACTCCTTATATTTTCACTTTCAAGTTGTGGGATTGGGGGCGTTTGGGATTGGACGGCCGTCCCCGACCAATCAATATTGGGCATGGCAAACATGTGATCCAATGGAATCGTACGGAGCCGTGGGTTCGCCGTGAAATTTATAATAAGATAGATAAAGTGGCCGAAGGAGACGGTTGGATTGAAGAACATACCGGTTTGCATGAATGTGAGTTTATAGAAACTCGTCGGCATTGGTTTACCAAGCCAGTTCTTCACAAAACAGATGGAAGTGTGAATGTGCTGAATCTTGTCGAGGGACGTGAAGCTATCGTTGAAAGTCCCACCGGCGAATTTGATCCGTTTGTCGTACATTATGCCGAGACATTTATTATACCGGAATCGGTGAAACAGTATACGATACGGCCTTATGGAGAGTCGGAAGGAAAACAGTGCGCTACAATAAAAGCTTTTGTTAAACATAATGTATGAAAAGATATGGAATTCAATCCCGGTTTTGATATAATTCCTACTGTAAATCCTATGGGATTTAAATATGGTGCAGATGTGTTCGGTCCCCAAGTGGAGAATCGTTATTTGCGAGATATTCGGGGAAGTTTATCCGACCCTCAGTGCGATGGCCCTGAAATCGTTTATTCCATAGCTATGGACGTGGGGAAATGTAAACACAGAGAAATGCTCGAACGGATGCATTTGCTTTATGGGGTCGTGACCTATGCTGCCGGTCGATTGGGTAAAGAGCCTATTCGCAGTCAAGGTCATATCCACTGGGTTTCTAAATATAGCGGTTGGTCTACTCCTGAGGTTTACGAAATATGGACAGGAGAGGCTATCATTTACATGCAGGAATATGCCGAAGATAATCCCGGTCGTTGTTTTGCCGTGTATGCTAAGGCCGGCGATGTGGTTATCGTTCCTCCATATTGGGCTCATGCGACTATTAGTGCTAATCCTGATAAACCTCTTACTTTCGGAGCGTGGTGCGATAGGGAGTATGGTTTCGAGTATGATGGCGTGCGTCGCCATAAGGGAATTGCTTGGTTCCCGGTTTTTAATGATGCAGGAAAGATCGAATGGCAGGCGAATCCTTGTTATCAGCCCTCGGAACTTATTTGTAAATCTCCGGCCGAATACCCGGAACTGGGTATTGTAAAAGGGGAGTCTATTTACCGAACTTTCGAAAAATCGCCAGATACGTTTTTATATGTTCCGAACCCCGGATTGAAAGAAGAGGTTTGGAAGAATTATGAACCTTGATTTTAGAATAAATTAAAATTGAATATGATGAAAAATACAATTATTTATGTAATAGCTGTTATCGCTGCGACCGGAGGCCTGTTGTTCGGATTCGATACCGGTGTTATATCGGGGGCCATACCTTTTTTCCAGAAAGATTTCGGTTTGGATAATTCCATGGTGGAATTAGTTACTTCGGCGGGATTGGTGGGCGCTATTCTTGGCGCTTTGTTTTGTGGAAAGATAACCGATATATTGGGACGTAAGGTAGTTATCTTAGCTTCGGCAGTTATTTTTACGATCGGTGCTCTTTGGTCGGGATTTGCTCCCAGTATCGAGCAGTTGATTATAGCCCGTTTGTTTTTGGGAATAGCAATCGGAGTATCGTCTTTTGCAGTACCTCTTTATATAGCCGAGATTTCACCGGCTAATAAACGGGGCAGTTTGGTCTCGATGTTTCAATTAATGATCACGATAGGAGTGTTGGCATCCTATTTATCGGATTTGATGTTTGCCGATGAAGGCGATATGTCGTGCTGGCGTCCTATGTTCTATATCGGAGTTGTTCCGGCTTTAATTCTGTTGATAGGTATGGCATTTATGCCAGAGAGTCCACGCTGGTTGATAAGCCGGGGTCGAGATGAAGAGGGAAAATCGGTGTTGGCTCGTATCGAAGGGAATGAGGCAATGGAAGATTCGTACAAGACCATCAAGAATGAGCTGATAAAAAGTGAAAAAGATAAGTCGGGTATTAAAGAATTGATGAAACCGTGGCTGCGTAATGCCGTAATTATCGGTGTGGGGATTATGTTCTTTCAACAATTCGTGGGTATCAATACGGTTATCTATTATAGTCCCAAGATATTCTTGATGGCTGGTTTCGATGGGGCGGTTTCGGCTATTTGGGCGGCGGTCGGTGTTGGGGTCGTCAATCTGTTGTTCACTATTGTTTCGGTCTATTTTGTCGATCGCTTGGGCCGAAGAAAACTATATTTTACAGGTTTGACAGGTATTTTTGTCTCTCTTCTTTTACTCGGTATCTGTTTTACTCATTTTTCTTATCTCGGAGAGATGGGCAAATGGTTGTCTATTATTCTCGTGTTCGTCTACGTCGCTTTTTATGCGATCAGTATCGGCCCGCTCGGTTGGCTCATTATTTCGGAAGTATTTCCTCAGAAAGTAAGAGGTCTCGGTTCCTCTTTGGGCTCGTTATCGGTTTGGGTGTTCAATACAGTGGTAACGTTTACATTCTTCAAAATAGTGAAGGCGTTCACTGTAGAAGGTACTGAAATTTATTTGGACGGAGAAAACTTGGGGAATCCGGCAGGTGCTTTTTGGTTTTATGCGATAGTAGCTCTTGCCGCAATCATATGGGGATATTTCTATGTTCCCGAAACCAAAGGCGTGACATTGGAGAAGATAGAGGAGTATTGGAGAAAAGGAGGAAAGCCCCGTCATTTGAGATAAAAAATAATGGTAAATATCCAAAAAATAGATTGGTTTGATTTATTATGGTAAGATACCATAATTCTTGGCTAATATGTTGGAAAGGCAGTATTACCAGATCATCTAATTTAGCATCACGTAAGGATATTTCTTAACCCAATACCATTTTTTGCAAAATGAAAAAATAACATAGAGAAAAACACGTTGCTATGACAAGGAAAAAACAAAGTAAAAGAGGTTTGAGAGTATGTTGCCTCATGGGGTGTATGGTACTCTTGTTTTCCCAACCGTTTGGGATTTCTGCACAGCAGACAGAGCAGGGCGGTCCCGGTAAAGTTTCGGCCGCTGATTCGCAACAGTTTATTTCGGGAAAGGTTATAGATGCTTCGGGCGTACCTATTATAGGTGCGACAGTCCATTTGAAAGATAGTAAAAATGTGGCTGTGACCGACATGGACGGTAATTTCTCGATAAAATCGGATCAAAAAAATCCAATACTTAGAGTTTCTTATATCGGTTATGATGCCGTGGAAACGAGTGTTAAAGGGAATAAACCTGTACGTATCGTTTTGAAAGAAAATACCAAAGCACTCGATGAGGTTGTCGTTGTAGGTTATGGAACGATGAGACGTTCAGATGTTACGGGCTCTATATCTTCTGTAAAAGGAAGCGAACTCGTAAAAAATTCGACTTCTAATGTGGTACAATCTTTGGCCGGAAAAATGTCGGGTGTACAGGTGGTTCAAAATTCCGGTGCTCCCGGTGGAGATGTTTCTATTTTGATTCGCGGTGTCGGTACGATTAACGATGCGTCTCCTTTGTATGTTATCGATGGAGTTCCCGTAAATGGCGGTATGTGGTATATAAATCCGGCAGATGTAGAGTCTATCGATGTCCTTAAAGATGCTTCCGCCACTGCTATTTACGGTTCGCGAGGTGCAAACGGTGTAGTTATGGTTACTACTCGTCAAGCCAAAGAGGGACGAACAGAAATTAATTTAGATTATAGTTTCGGTATTCAACAATCTGCAAAGATGTTCGATATGCTGAATGCATCACAATATGCTGCTTTACATAATGAAATGAGGTGGAATGCGGGTTTATCGTTGAATCCGTTGTTTGCCGACCCTGAATCTCTCGGTGCTGGTACGGATTGGCTTTCTCCGTTATTCCGTACGGCTCCGATGCATAAAGTGAATCTTTCTATTTTGGGCGGTAATTCCAAGATTAATCATGCGACATCGGTGGGTTATTATGCACAAGACGGTATTATGAAAAATTCGGAATTTAATCGACTGAATCTTCAATCCAATATATCGTCACAAATATTGAGCAATGTAAAGGTAAGAGCAAACGTAAACCTAAGCGCCGAGAATCGTCGTACTCAGCCTATATCGACTGTTATTCAGAATGCTATGCGCATGTTGCCTTCCATTTCTATTTATGATGACGAAGGTAATTATAACGGTCCTACCGGGAATGCCGAGTTGAATGGAGATGCTTTGAACCCTGTGGCTATCGTAAACGAACAAAAGTATCGTATGAAAGGATTCAGAATGTTATCCAATATTTCGGCCGAGTGGGAGATCATCGACGGTTTGGTAGCTAAAACTACCGGAGGTGCGGAACTGGGATATGAGTATAATAACAATTATATACCTAAATACAAATGGGGTAATAAAGAGCAGACCAATACCTCGCAATCATTGTCTTCGGCTTATGAAGAGTTGTATTTGTGGGATAATTCACTTACTTATGACAAGGTATTCGGCAAACATAAATTGAATGCCATGATAGGAACTTCTTACCAAGAGTATAAGAAGGAATGGATGTCTGCTGCCGGTACGGGGCGTGCCAGCGAGATGACGACGGAATTGGATAATGCGACGAAAGCTACTGATGTGGGCGGTAATTCTTATTCTTGGGCGTTGATGTCGTATATGGGACGTGTTCATTATTCGTATGACAACCGATATTTCTTGACGGCAACTTTCCGAGCCGATGGTTCTTCCAAGTTCGGAGCCGATAATCGATTCGGGTATTTCCCTTCGTTTTCAACAGCATGGAATGTGTCTAATGAAAGCTTCATGCAAGATGTCCCCTGGATATCGATGTTGAAATTGCGCTTAGGGTATGGATTGACCGGTAACCAGAATATCGATGCCTATGCATTTGCCGATAAGCTGGAAGTGAACGGCGTTTATAATTTCGGTTCGCAACGAGGATTTGAGTCGGAACAAGTATCGCTTATATATCCGTACAAACTATCCAATCCGTCTATTAAGTGGGAGTCTGTCGAACAATACAATGTCGGGTTGGATATAGGTTTCTTGAATGACCGAATTGTCGCTAATGTCGATTTCTATTTAAAGAATACTAACGATATGCTTACCAAGAAGCCTGTGCCTCAAACTAGTGGAACATCTTTGGAACAAGCCGATTGGCCTCCTGTGAATATCGGTAAGGTGAGGAATAAGGGTATCGAGTTTAATTTGAATACTCGCAATTTTGTCGGAGAATTTACTTGGGAAACCAACTTAAATATGACTTTCAATAAGAATGAGGTTTTGAAATTGGGTGGTCCCGAAATCCTCAGCGGTGTAAGTTTGATTCGGGAAGGTCTGCCTATCAACTCTTTCTATGGTTATAAGATGGGTGGTATCTATCAGACGCTGGACGAAGTCTTTGCGGGGGTTCCTATGGAAAACCGCGCTCCTGATAAAGCATCGCATAATTCTCAGGTCAATACGTCACCGGGCGATATTTGGTTTGTCAATGTGAATGGTGATGATGTAATCAATGATTTTGACCGAACAGTTATCGGTAATCCTCAACCTGATTTTATTTTTGGGTTTAACAATCAATTCGGATATAAGAATTTTGATTTGAGTATATTTTTCCAGGGTTCGTACGGGAATGATATATGGAATGGCGTAAGAGTGTCTCATGAGGGCATGGAGAGTACTTATAACCAATTTACCTCTACATTGAACCGATGGAACGGGGAAGGTTCCAGCAATACGATGCCTCGTGCCATTTATGCCGATCCGAACCGAAATAACAGAGCTTCGACTCGTTGGGTAGAAGACGGTTCTTATCTGAGGTTGAAAAATCTTACTTTCGGTTATCGTTTTACTCAGGATTGGTTGAAAAAGATCGGGGCCAAATCATTACGGTTGTATTTGAGTTTCGATAATTTGTGGACCTTGACCAATTATTCGGGTCTTGACCCCGAGGTGGGTCTTTGGGGATTGGATTATGGAATTTATCCTACTTCCCGAGTCTATATGTTTGGAGCATCTGTAAAATTCTAAATCTTTCGAATCATGAAAAGGACAATTATATCTACTATATCTGTTGTCGTTCTTTCGACTGTCTTGTCGGGCTGTATGGATAAACTCGAAATATTGCCGAACGACCAAATCATTACCGAAAACTTTTTCGAGGAGGGTTCTCCCGAAGAGATAGAGAGTGGTGTCAATTCTATGTATCAGCGGTTACAGAGTTCGTATATGTATAATTTGCGAATGTGGACATTGGATATTGTCGCCGGAGAGGGCCGTGTTGGAAATGAAGCCGGTGGAAACGGTCTTGAAACGACACAGTTGTCTAACTTCACAGCGACCAGCGATAACTCCGGGGCTAAGGAATTATGGCGAGGACCCTGGGCGGGAATCAGTCGAACGAATTGGATTTTGACGAATATCGATAAATCTCCGAAGATTTCTGATGCAAAGAAAACCCAATACAAGGGAGAGGCTCATTTTTTAAGAGGGTTGTATTATTTCAATCTGGTACGGTTGTTCGGCGATGTGCCCTGGATAGACAAGCAACAGACTGCAAGCGATGATTTGCAGGTGTCGAGAACATCGAAAGATATAGTTTACCAGCACATCATTGATGATTTTTCTGATGCGGCATCGATGTTACCGGCTGTTTATGAAAATACGACCGACATAGGACGTGCGACGAAAGGGGCTGCATTCGGGTTACTCGCAAAAGTTTATTTGACATTGAAACGGTATAACGAAACTTTGGTTGCTATCGATTCGGTGACGAATCTTGGAGTTTATTCTCTTAATCGGAAATATGAATGGAATTTCAGCGATTTGCGCGAAAACGGTCCAGAGAGTTTATTTGAGGTTCAGTATGAAAAAGATGTGACAGCGTACAGTGAATTTGATATATTGGGACAAGGAGGGTGGCATCACGAATATATGGCTCCTTTGGCAAGTATCAATATCGGAGGGCCGTGGGGAAATTTCGGTTGGTTTGCTGTTTATCCCGAATTTGTAGAGAGCTATGAACCCGGTGATTTGCGTAAGTCGGTTTCCGTTTGGTGTGAAGGAGATGTCTATCAGGGCTGGTCTTACGATCCTACTTGTTCGCAGACGGGTCATAACGTGAAAAAGTTCTTGTGTGAAAATATAGGTGTCGACCGAGCGATGGATAGCCCACTTAATTTCCCGGTATTGCGATTTGCCGATGTTTTGTTGATGCAAGCAGAAGCGTTGAATGAGTTGGGTCGTTCGTCCGAGGCGGCTGCTCCGGCATCTTCCGAGAATGATGGCGGTCCGTTGAATCGAGTACGCGTGAGAGCCGGTTTGCCTAATGTGACCACTACCGACCAAGTAGAATTGAGAGAAATTATCAGGCATGAACGTCGTATGGAATTAGCGTTCGAGGGTGGACACCGATGGTTCGATTTAGTTCGATACGATAACGATGGCGAATATGCAAAGACATTTTTCCAAAGTATAGGTAAAACTAATTTTACCACACCTAAGCATTTGCTATTGCCAGTACCTATCGACGATATAGATGCCAATCCTAATTTGTTGCCTAATAATCCGGGGTACTAAAATCGGGATTAGTTTTCCCACAGAGAGAAAAAGTATTGAGCGAAAAGCTTGTTTGATGTAAAAATGTAAATCATGAAAATACGAATTCTAACATTATTGTTTTCTGCTTTTATCATAGGAGCGAGTTATGCTCATGACGATCTTGTGTATAGAACCGCTTCGGAGTGGAGCTTCGATGCTGGAAATCAGTCGACTATTTCGGAAACGTACGGTTCTGCATTCTTGGGCGGGGCGGTGGTTGCCGATTATAATGGCGACGGTATTCCCGACATTTGTGAGATAGATACATCGGGCGAAGAGATACGTTGGATATGGAAACTGGGTAACGGCAACAATGAATGGAGTGATATTGAGGCTATAACGTTTGGAGAAACAGCTACCGATAAATGTGCGGTAGGTGATTTTAACGGTGACGGGAAAGCCGATATTGCCGTGATGAGATCCGGTTCTTCTTTGGCTACGTGGTATATAGATTATGCTCCATGTGACGGACAGTTCGATGAAAAGGGGAGATTCGGTTTATCGGGCGATATTCCGTTATCGGGCGATTTCAATGCCGATGGAGTAGATGATATTTGCGTATATCGCCCCTCTTCCGGTACTTGGTATGTTTGTTTCGCCGATATCTCGGGGTATCCAGAGTTCGAGAGCCATTTGGCTATTAATGGAGTTTTGTTCGGGACGTCGGGCGATATTCCTTTTGTGGGAGATTTTGATGGCGATGGGTATGACGATATGGCTTTGTTACGAGCATTGGAGAACCGCGTGTTGGTTAATCTATATGATCGAAAGAAACCTAAATATGAGCATTATGCCGATCTAAACGGTGTCGGAGTTTCTGATTTGGAGATTACTATCCCAATACAGAATGTAGTGGCTGTTTCGGCGGCAGACATTGATTTGTCCCGTCCTAAATCATTGCCTTTGGCTACGCAGGAAGAGGTGGGATCAGAGGTAAATCTGCGACATGGCTGGACTTGTATTTTCGATAATTCTCTTGATGTGGATAAATGGGCTGCTGCGTTGCAATATGCGGGTATCAATACATTGGAATATCACCCGTGGATGAGAGCTCATGAGGAGGTTGCACCGGAGACCGAAACATGGAATACGTATGTCGGTGATGACCGTTTGTGGACCAGCAAGGCTATGATGAAACAGAAGGTAGAGAAGTTTCGATCGATAGGAGGGCGTTCAATTTGTTATACAGGTATTTATGCCAGTACACCAGCATTTGCTCTTGCACACCCCAGTTGGGCCATGAAAAATGAGGCTGATAAAAGTTTCATGACATACGGGGGATCTTATCTGTATTTAATGTCTACTAACGAGAATGTGAACGCTCCTTATGAGGTGAACGGAAAGAATTATAAGAGCTTTAATGAATATTTCATAGCGCAGGCCGTCGCTGCTCAACAGGAATATAATTATGACGGTTATCGTTGGGACTGGTATGGTTTGCCGGAAACGTATGTTTGTGACGGATTGGCCGGTACGGGAAATTTTTCTTATGAAATGGCACAATTTGTCAATCAATTGGATATTGCTGTTAAGGAAGTAAGGAGCGATGTTACGACTACGGCATTGCAACTTCCTTCGACTAGTGGAAATGTGCCCCATTTGACGACGGGAGCAGTGGTCAATCATCAGTTTATGGAACTTTGGCCGTATGGTACGGGAACAAAATATAGTGATTTGTATCGTGATATTTATGATGCTAAATCGCGTTATCCCGATAAACCTGTGTTCGCTAATTTTTATCCTCCGACGGAAATGAATTTATCGACCAGTTGGCCGGTTGAAAACATAGATTACCAATTTGCTACCTGTCTTTCGGCAGGAGGATACCCGTCTGCACAGGTGGTCGACGGAGTTGCCGGATTTACCGATCCTGTACCGTTTCATGCCGTAAATTATCCGGCAAGCGTACTCGAACGTATCGCCCAGTGGAATAAATTTGTCGCTGCTTATGGTGCTTATTTCTATTATTCGAACCCGACTTATCTTATTACCGATTATGTCCGGGGAGACTTTACGGTTTCGGGGAGTAATAGCGGAGTGTTCGGGACGTTGAAAAAGCGTTATGATAAAAGGACACGTGAGATAGATGCTTTTGTCGTGGATCTTGTGAACTATGGCAACAGCCTCGATTTACGTTGGGACGAAGTTAATACAGTTCCTTCTTCTACACAGGTTTCGGTTTCATTTACTTTACCCGATGGTTTTGTCGCAGATAAACTGTATTGCATTACTATCGACGGAAGAAACGAAGTTCCCTATTCCTTGAACGGCAATAAAGTGGAGGTTTCTCTTCCATCGGTGTCGGTATTTGCTTCGTTGGTACTGACTTCGACAAAATCGCAAGAGCTCCCTTCGGAACCGAGCGGGGTAGGAAGTATGCCAGAATTGTTTACATTCGGTTATGATGCGAAAGGTGAGACTTTAAATAAAGATGAGGCTACCTATATCCCTGTCATGCAAGAGGGGAAACCTTATGTAGTAGCCAGCGAGTTCGGCGGGAATGTGGCCGAGTGGTATGAAATCACGGATGCTTATCAGGGAGAATCCGCTATTCGCGTGACTGCCGGCGATATTCGGTTCAATACGACGGACAACGGAGCAATTCGGATTCCTATCGAAAAATTCAACCGGTTCAAACTTGCTGTTCGCTCGAATAATACGACTGCCTCATGGTTCGGATTCCGACTATTGAAACCGTCTGAAACATCGTCTGTGTGGGAATCGAGGGACTTGTATTATCGCGTAGGTTATAGTCAGCCTAATATCGCTTATATCACATTGACTCCTGTGAAACCGCAGAACAGAGTATGGGTAGAATATGAGCGGGATATTTTGAGCGATGTGATTGGTCTGTGGGGTGCGGAATGGGCGAATGCGATTGTAACCGATGTGCATTACGGACCGGTAGATAGAAATAGTGCAGACTATGATAACTTGATTTTTATGTCGCCCGATTATAACAGTGGAATCGATAATCAAAAAAAAAACGACAAAATAAAGTGTTGGACTGAAAACGGTAGAATATGCATCGAGGGTTCCGATTTTTATCGGGGAGAAGAGTTTCGTCTACAAATTACCGATTTGTCGGGGCGGGTAATTGGTATGGAAGACTGCATTGTAGATAGTTATCGATTATTATCCGAGACGATACTTTCGACGCCGGGTGCATATTTTGTACAGGTCATAGATAAAGAAACTGATGTGACGGTGCTGCAGACCCGTTGCATCGCAAATTAAAATATGTATAACAATAAAAGTGATTACCATGAGAAAAATTGTCTTTTTATTAACAGCTTTATGCTTATCCATGAGTGCATGGAGTCAGGACGGGTTGGTATATTGGTCGCAAGCCGACGGTTACAAATTCGATTTTGATTTAGATGGAACGGTAGATTTTTCGTTACCGACACAAACGACTGATAAAGCCATTTCACAAGTATTTGTGTTCGATGCGAATGGCGATGGGTATTTCGACCTTTGTGAGGTCGATTTGAACGATAATCTCATTAATTGGATTTTTTATTATAATGATGGGAATAATAACTTCGTAGACCCTCAAACAGTCATATATGGCATGTCGGAAGGAGATAAAAAATTGGCCGGAGAATTTAACGGTGATGGTATCGGTGACGTGGGGATTCGTCGCGATAATGAATTCGGTCTTTGGTGGCTGATTACGTTCCAAGCGATGGCCGAAGACGTGAACTTGGAATTTGGAATTAGTGATAGTGACTTATTGGTCGCCGGAGATATGAATGGAGACGGACAGGACGATATCGTTTGCTATGATAAAGGTTCGTGGTTGTGTTCATTTACTCCATCAAAAGCTACTCCTAATTTTGCTTCGAAAGATGTGCAGGTGACTTTCGGAACATCGTACGATATACCTGTGTTGTGCGACGTGGACGGTGACGGGTATGCCGATATGGGGTTGTGTTCTGTCGATGACGAGGAAGTTAGTTTTAATCTCCATAGTGCGACGAAAACTGCAAATAACGGATATAGCAGCGATAATGGTCGAGGTACTTTCGATAAGGTTGTACTTATGCCTTCGGGTATAAATCCTACTTGTGTATGTGCTGTAAAGAGTAAAGGAACGACCGGCATCGAATCGGAGCATGCCGTGGCAAATGTCAGTGTATATCCTACCTTAGTACGGGCTGGGGATTCTTTTACCGTGAAAGGTAACGATGTGACGAAAGTGAAAATATACGGTATGATGGGACAACTTGTTAAGGAAATCGATACCGACGGTAGCATGTCGACGGTTGTCGTTTCGGTCGATGGTTGGGCTCAGGGAACATATTTTGTTTGTTGCGAAAGTGAAGGTGCCGTTTCTTCGTCTAAATTAATCGTTCAATAAGTGAATTGAGTCTGTATGAAAATCTATTTGAAATATATATTTCTGTTTCTTATTGCCGGGAGTATCTTTTCTTCGTGTAACCAAAAAGATGAGAAGGTGTATTCTTTTTGGGCACTTCAAAATAGGGCGACGGGAGAATATTTGTATGAAGACGACGGCGAATGTAAATTCAGCCGTGAAAAGCAAGGCGATAAGTCTTTGTGGAAAATAGCGGCTGCCGAGGGCGATCATGTTTGTATCGTAAATAAGAAGAGCGGTAGATATTTGTCTCTCGATAATGGGCAGGTCGTTTGTTCTGTGGTCGATCAACCGGTTACCGAGTCTGCCGAATGGTACTACGGAAATTTCGATTTTGTTACTCAAACTAATAGCGGCTGGTACACAATTTCGAATCGTTCGGCCGAGTCGAATTTGCATTTGGTGGAAAAAGATGGTACACTTTGCATGCAGGATAACGCAAACAGAAATACCGATTTTTCTGCCCATTGGACTTGGGTGAGAGAAGAGGGTACGCCTTTGTCTTATTCTTTTACTCCCGATGGAGTTACGGATGCTTCTTTTTTGGGAATACGAACGGCTAAGGCTATTTCTCCAACCGAGATACACTCCGATTATCACGGAGAGAAAGTATGGAAATTATCTCAGGATATTTCGTCTTTTCCGAAATTTTCCACTGAAAACAATTTGTTGATAGAGGCTCTGTACAATATGGCATTGGAAGAGATGTTGATGGATGTGCGCAGCGACAGCACATTTAGGGCCGGCGCTCTTTGGCCCGATACATGGACTCGTGATGCCGTGTACAGTATATGGTTCAGCTATGCATGGATTATGCCGGAAGTGTCTCGGAAAACTCTCGATAAGCAGACTCTTCGTAATCCTCGCGAGGCCTTGCAGGACACAGGTAGCGGAGGTTCATGGCCTATATCGACCGACCGTGTGGTGTGGGCACTCGCTGCTTGGGAGTACTATCTGTACACAGGAGATAGTTCGTGGCTCGAAGGTGCTTATGAAGGTTTGAGCTATACAGCTCGAAAGGACATTCATGTAGCATTCGATAAACGCATAGGGCTGTTCAAAGGGGAGACTTGTTCGATGGACTGGCGTACCCATACTTATCCGAACTGGTTTACCAATGTGACGATAGGCAGTTCGTTTTCTTGTGGAACAAATGCGCTGCACATGTTCATGTATGAGTTTTTGTCGAAGGCAGCCGGCATACTTGGTAAACCGGAAAGTGAGAAAACATATTGGGAAAGTTTCAGGAATGTGTTGAAGGATTCGATAAACAAACATTTCTGGAACGAAGACAAAGGTTTATACGAGTGTTACTTGTATCCCGAAATTTCGGGGTATAAGGCTTCGGAACGGGTCGGTGTCATGTCGAACGGACTGTGTGCTGTTTTGGGAGCGAGCACCGATGAGCAAATTCGCCGTATGGTCGGTAATTTCCCGCTATATCCATACGGGGCCGCTGTTCTTTATCCTTCTATTCCCGACGATTTTGCATACCACAATAAAAGTATTTGGCCGGTTTGGCAAACACCGTATATGTATGCGGCTCGTCAGGTGGGCAATATATCGGCAGTGGAACACATGGCGGCTTCTTTAACGAGAGCTTCGGCTCTTTTCCTGACACATAAGGAGAATATGACTTACGACACCGGATATGATCGGGGTACAGCTTTGAACTCGGATAGGCAACTGTGGTCAGTTTCTTCCTATATCAGTTTGGTGTATAGAGTTTTGTTCGGCATGAATTTGACGGAACGAGGAATCGCATTTAATCCTGTTGTACCCGATATGGTGAACGGCTGGCTTTCTTTGTCGGATTTCCGCTATCGCGATGCGACGATAGATATAAAGGTATCTGGAAAGGGAAATCGGGTGAAATCGTTGAAAGTCAATGGCGAGAAACAAGCATTGCCTTTTGTCCTTCCGGCCGATAGTAAGGGGGAATATTCGATCGAGATAGAAATGATGATCGATGAACCGAAAGGCAAAATAAATTTGGTGAAGGCCGGACCCGGGAAATGCTGGTCGCCGGTAGAACCTGTTTTGGTATTGAACGGTTCGACTCTAAGTTGGAAGGAAGAGGAAAATATGAAGTACTACCTTCATTCCAATTTTTCTGAGGAGGATAAACTGGTAACCTCTCCTTACGATTTAATTGGGGCTCCCGATGGATTTTATTCGGTTTATGCTGTCGATGGAAAAGGATTTGCATCGGATATGTCCAATGCGGTTGTTTATTCTACCTGGCAATCGGTTTGTGAAGCGGAGCAGAGCTCTCATTCAGGAACGGTTTGTAATCTTCACAACGGGTTTTCGGGGAGTGGCTTTGTTATCGATTTGTTTGCACGCCCGGCCAATGTGAAGTTTCAGGTACAAGTCCCCGAGGCCGGCGATTATGCCATAGCCCTTTGGGGTGCTAACGGACACGGGCCGCATGGTACATGGTGCGCCATACGTTCGGTGGCAGTGGACGGAAACGACGCCGGTACATTCATTTTGGAAGCAACAGGCGATTGGAAACAATGGTTGGATTCCAATTATATTGTTCTTCGAGGGTTGAATGCCGGAGAACATACGGTGTCGCTTTCTATCGATCCTGAGAGGAAGGGATATGACTTTAATATGTCGCATGGACGGGAAGACGCTAATGATTGTCATATCGACTGTTTAAAGTTGATTCGACTTTAATAAAGTCTTATTGTTTATTTAGGAAAGAGAATATCTTGCTATGCAGGGTATTCTCTTTCTGTTTTTAACGGACTTTTTATGATCCTGCCAAAAAATCTATTTGTCGGTGGTTTAATCATTGGAAAAATAAGAAAGAGTATTTTTAAATTTAAGAAAATAATTCCTATATTTGACTAATAGATTGTTCGAGCAGAACTTTATGGCGATAATATAAATTTCAATATGGAAATGAGAAGAATATTTTCGGTCGTCGTCTGTGCTGTGGGGCTTTTTTTCTCCACGGCAGCCGGGAGCAAAGACGAGTGCTTGAACAGTTACGTATCGGCGGACAGTTTGCTCCTGTACGAATATTACGAAACGTATGTTATGATTCGGCCTTTGAATTATCCTCGGATATTTCCAGAGCAGAAAGCTGTTGCGCCGGACTGGTTTCATTATCGGGACAGGGTGATAGAGCTTCGTGTTCTTGCGCTGAGGAAGCGAATCTGGGAAGAGTATTTGCGAGATTTCCCTTTGGAGAGGCTATCCGTACGTGTGTGGCTCATGTTTTCTCTTCGTACGGGTGAGTTGGAAACTGTGGAGCTAATGTTTCGAAGAGATGTATTAGAGGATACCGACAGTTTCCCCATTCGGGAGATTATTGCGATGTGCATGAACTCCGATTGGAGTGGAAGTACATATATAATGGAGCATAAACCGGATAAATATGATAACATGTACACCGGATATATTTTCCCGTTATATTAGTGTCATGGATTTCAAAAAGATATTTTCGGTCGTCGTCTGTGCTGTGGGGATTTTTTTCTCCACGGCAGCCGGGAGCAAAGACGAGTGCTTGAACAGTTACGTATCGGCAGACAGTTTGCTTCTGTACGAATATTCCAAAACGCATATTATGGCTCGGCCATTGAACTATCCCCGGGTATATTCAGAGCAGAAAGCTGTTGCGCCGGACTGGTTTCATTATCGGGATAGGGTGATAGAGCCCCGTGTCTTTGCGCTGAGGAAGCAGATTAGGGAGGAGTATTTGCGAGATTATCCTTTGGAGAGAGGATCCGTACGTGTGTGGCTCGTTTTTTCTCTTCGTACGGGTGAGTTGGAAACTGTGGAGGTAATGTTTAGAAAGGGGATATTAGAAGATGTCGACAGTTTCCCCGCACGGGAGATTATTGCGATGTGCATGAATTCCGATTGGAGTGGAAGCACGTATATAATGGAGCATGAACCGGATAAATATGATAGCATGTACACGGAGTATTTTTTTTCGCTATATTATTAGCGTGAAGAATAGGAGTAAGTCTCGTAATTGCATAAAAAATTGAAGGACGAGTGTGAATAGGTTTTGTGAAAATGTTTTATCTTCACCACCAAATAATGAATTATGGCATCTTATTCCAGAAAATCGACCCGTAATAAAGCTCTTTGGGGATATCTGTTGCTTATTGCCGTTTTGTTGTCATCTTCGTGGTTTGTGTATCATGAGATAAATTTGTTGGTATCGATAAAAGCGGTCGAGGCAGATATGAGGCTGAAACGTCAGGAGATGTCTTCCGCTTTATCGGCTCTGTATAGAGCGGAGACGGTGGGACAATCGCTCGTTTGGGGACAGTTTTCGGATTATCCGGTATATAGGAGAGTGACGAATGATGCCGTAACATGTGTGGATTCGTTACGTCGTATTACATCGGACTCTGTCCAGCTGTCCCGAATCGATAGTATTATCGGTCTGCTGAATCGGAAAAATGCGGTTATACGGCGATTGATGGGAACCACAATCGATGTGGCCAAGGAGCAAAACCGGAAAATAGAGGATATGATGAAACAGCAAGATTCGTTGATCCTTATTCAGAATCGTCAGCAAAGATTGGTTCGACAGAGCGATTCGCTGATAGAGAAACGCCGCCGTAAAAATGTGTTCGGACGAATAGCCGATGCTATTTCGGGGAAAGCACCTACTCGGTTAGATAGCATTCGGATAGAATCGAAACGTATAGGAGCGTTGAGCGATTCGTTGGCTGCCGATTTGAAAGCGATGGAAAGCGGTTATAATGAGATCCGGGAGTTGTCTCAACAGGCTCTCGAACGGGAGCGGTGGCGATTGAGAAACGATAATCAACGGTTGAACGGTCAGATCAATCGTCTGATGAATAGCTTTGAACGAGAGCAACTTTTTGTATCGGAGAAGATACAAGAACGAAATGAACAGATTCGTCAGGAGTCTATGAGAGCTTTGGTCGCTGTGGCTTCCGGTGCTATTTTATTGGCGGTTATTTTTGGGGTATTGGTTTGGAAAGGTTGGTTAAGGGACGATCGTTTCCGTAGGGCATTGGAAGAAGCTCGGAGACGAGCCGAAGATTTATTGGAGGCCCGGGAAAAGTTGATGTTGACGATAACGCATGATTTTAAGGCTCCGCTCGGTTCTATTATCGGATATGTGGAGTTGATGATGAGGCTGGATAATACCGAACGGCAAAAGTTCTATTTGCAAAACATGAAGGCATCGTCGGATCATTTGCTTTCGCTGGTAAGCGATTTGCTCGATTTTCACCGTTTGGAATCTCATAAATTGGATATAAATCGTATTGCTTTCAGCCCCAAAGTATTATTCGATAAAATAGTATCTGCTATGCAACCTGTGGCGGATAAGAAACAACTGAATCTGATATTGAAAGTTGAGAAATCGGCCGATGCCAATTTTTCGGGCGATCCGTTAAGGATTAAGCAAATTGTCGATAATTTGTTGTCCAATGCTTTGAAGTTTACAGCCCGGGGTACGGTGACGATTCATGTGTTTGTGCGTGTCCGATATCTTGTTTTTTCGGTTAGCGATACGGGACGGGGAATAGCCCGAGATGATTTGGAACATATATTTCAGGCTTTTACACGGCTTTCTTCGGCACAGGGAGTCGAGGGGTTCGGATTGGGGTTGGCTATTACTCGACAGCTCGTCGATTTGATGGGCGGGCGCATAGATGTCCGCAGTATGGAGGGAGTTGGCAGTACGTTTACCGTGGAAATTCCATTGGAAGAAGTCTCGGAGGAGACCGGCGATACGAAGGCTTTTTCGGGGAAACGTTGCCTATTGCTCGATGACGATAAATTACAATTGACACTTTTTGAGAATCAGTTGAAACAATTGGGTATAGAATCGGTTGCCTGCATGAAGGCCGAGGAGATTTTGGGTTATCTGGAACATGAGCATTTCGATGCTTTGTTTACCGATATGCAGATGCCGGAAATGGACGGAGTGAGTTTTTTGAAATTTTTGAGGGAGTCTCATATCGCTCTGGCGAGAAAGGTTCCGGTTGTAATGGTTACGGCAAGGAGCGATGCAGACCAATTCCTTTCGGAAGGTTTTTCGGGAATTTTGCACAAGCCTTTTTCGTTGGCGCAATTATCTTTTTGTTTATCGGGGATTTGGAACGAAGAGGCAATTCCCCATGAGATAGAAGATGAGGGTGAAAAAGGAGAGGCTCCGTATGATTTTGCGGCTCTTACGGCTTTTGCCGAAGATGATGCGAAGGCTCGCCGGAAAATATTGGAGACATTCTTTCAGGAGATAAATAGCCAGATAGAGGAGCTGAAAGGGGCCGCGGCTCGTCGCGATGGAATTGTGGTATCACGTATTGCTCATAAGTGGCAACCGATTTTCGCCATGTTGAAAATTTCGGATATGTTGCCGGTGTTGTCTCGATTGGAAGAAGAAGGTGCGCATAGGTGGACCGATGAGTTGTCTCGAAACCTTGATAAGTTGCTGGTCTGTGCCGAGAAAATACGTACAGGCCTTAAATTGGTATTGGCAAAGGAGGAATAATTATGAAGCATATTCTCATTGTAGAAGACGATACGACATTTGCTGTTATGTTGCAGACGTGGCTTTCCAAGAAAAAATTTTCGGTAGCATCTGTTTCGGGAATTGCAGCAGCGAAAAAGACTCTTATCGAAAGTTCGGTCGATTTGGTGCTTTGCGACTTACGTTTACCCGATGGAGACGGCATCGATTTGTTGGAATGGGTGAGCAGTCGGAATATAAATGTTCCTTTGATCGTAATGACGAGCTACGCGGCTATTCCGTCGGCTGTTCAGGCGATGAAACTCGGTGCGAGAGATTATATATCTAAGCCGGTGAATCCGGAAGATTTATTGCAAAAGATAAACGAGGTTTTTAATGCGGGTGTCAAGACTGGGAAACAGATTCCTGTGTCTGAATCTGTACCAGAGGAAACAAATTATTTAGAGGGGCAGAGTGAAGCAGCCCGTCAATTGTATACTTATGTGAAGTTAGTGGCTCCGACCTCTATGTCTGTGCTGATCAATGGGGCCAGTGGGACAGGAAAGGAATATGTGGCTAAACGGATACATCAATTAAGTAAACGTTCGGAGAAACCGTTTGTCGCCATCGATTGCGGAGCCATTCCGAAAGAATTGGCTGCTTCTGAATTTTTCGGGCATAAGAAAGGCTCGTTTACAGGAGCGATTGAGGATAAAGTCGGTGCTTTTATAGAAGCAGATGGTGGAACGATTTTTCTTGATGAAATAGGAAATCTGAGTTACGATGTTCAGGTACAGTTGCTACGTGTGTTGCAAGAACGCAGAGTGAAGCCCATTGGGACTACAACGGAAGTAAAAGTCGATGTGAGGTTGATTGCCGCGACAAATGAAGACTTGAAGGCGGCTATAAAATCAGGTGTATTTAGGGAAGATTTGTATCATCGAATCAATGAATTTACGATCTATATGCCGCGTTTGTGCGAACGAGGTGAGGATATACCGTTGTTTGCTAATTTCTTTTTGGATCAAGCCAATCGAGAACTCGAAAAGCCTGTTCCCGGATTTTTGCCGGAAGCGATGGAACGGATTTCTCAATATACTTGGCCGGGAAATTTAAGAGAAATGCGTAATACTGTTATGAGGGCTGCTTTACTTGCTCAGGGGAATCCCATATGTGTGGAACATTTGGGCATAGACATAAATATAAACAAGCCGATAAATATTTTACACGATCCGGATAGTGAGCGGACTAAGATTGTATCGGCATTACAGAAATGTTCGGGTAACAAAAGTAAAGCGGCTGCAATGTTAGGCATAGATAGAAAGACATTGTATAACAAGTTGAAATTGTATCAAATCGAGTAACTTATATATTTATAGAATATAGGATACGGCTCGGCATAGTCAAGTCGGAAATCTTATTTCCGCTTGCCTTTGCACTTATCTCTCACTGTATTTGAGAATAAAAGAGTGTGGAATTTTTCCACACCCTTTTCTTTTTATTCTACAAATTTCCACATAAGATTTTTGTGTGCTATTTGTTTAATTTATTTATAATCAGTTGTTTATGTATTCTTTGGAAGTGTTGGCACAACGATTGTTGTTTTATAGTCGAAGAATGGAATATAGAGTGTATAATTAAAAAAGTTAGAATTATGAAAAAGTTAATGTTATCAGTAGCTGTGTTTATGATGGGAGTATCTACTCTTGGTTTGTATGCACAGGATTCTAATGTAGAGCCTGTAAAGAAAGATAGTGTCCCAACCGAAGAACCTAAGAAAGAGGAGCCTAAATCAGAGGCATCGTGGGTTTGTATGAGCGAAGAACCTGCTAAGACCGATAGTGTGCCCTCGCAGGAGCCTAAAAAAGAAGACGTTCAAAAGATATTTTCTATCAGGTAACTTTTGTGAAAGATATTTTATAGGCTGACCCTAAAAAACGTTCTTATTTTTTATCTGTTTTAGTGAAGATGATGATGGTCCCGATATCTCCTATAAGGAGGTATCGGGATTTAATTTTCTAATATTTAGTTAGATAGATAGAATGTCATGAATATATAATATGATTAGTAATAATAACTAAATAAATAATTCTAAATAATCCATGCATTTTACATATATTTGTACAATAGAATTTGTATTTTATAACTCTGTTTAAGAGGAAGAAGTGCAAAAGTTCGAGGGAGAGGCTGATTTTATCGAGGATAACGTATTGTTGTCTGGAAGCTTAGGCTTTGCCTAAACTAAAATAGCAATGGTGGAAAACGACAGTATCGGGTGGTATGTAGCGAAAACGTATCGGCAGGAACGTAAGATCAAAGACCTTCTTGCCCGTATGGGTATAGAGCATTTTGTACCTTTCCATCAAGTCGTAAAGGAGATTAACGGGAAGCGAAAAAAAGTAGAAGAGCCTTTTGTGAACGGGTTGATATTTGTTCGAGGAAATAAAAAAAGTTGCATTGAGTTGATTAACGAATATGGATATCCTATGAGATATTTGCGGGATTTTTCCACTCGTTCGCTTTTACGTGTACCCGATAAGCAAATGGAGGATTTTATCTATTTGGTAGACCGTCATGAAAATGAGATAGAATTGTTTCCCCATGATTTGAAACGAGGAGATCGGGTGCGTGTGGTAGCAGGGACTTTTGCCGGAATCGAAGGGGAGTTAATCCGCATTGCAGGCCATCGTCGAGTGGTGGTTCGTCTCGAAAATTTATTTTCAATCGCTACGGTTTTTATACCGGGGGGATATTTGGAAAAGATATGCGACCGGTGATTAAATATATTTCATTTTATGATTTTGCCGATTCTGGGATAGCGCGGAATTATAGCGTTGCTGCGGCTAATAAAATGGATTATATCATTGAATCTCTTGTAAGAATCGGATATGACGTAGAGGTAGTTTCGGCATCGGCATGTATAGAAAGCGGGACGTTTCGATGGTATAAGTCTCGGGTTGAAGAGAGACAGCCTCATGTGAAAACGAGATTTTTCTCGTCGTTTCGTTGTCGATCTAAAATATTAGTCTTGTTGCGACTTATTTGGGGAGTATTGCAATTATTGAGTTATCTTCTTTTTTGTGTTAAAAAAGGAGAGTCTATATGGGTATACCATTCTTTGTATTATTACAATGTGATTTTGCTAGCAAAAAAAATAAAGAAATTCAAACTAATTCTCGAAGTAGAAGAGATTTATCAAGATGTTTCTCCTGTACCTCCGTATATGGAACGTTGGGAATGCAAGATGATAGACGTTGCGGATAAGTTTGTGTTTTCGACCGATCTTCTGAATGATAAAGTAAATAGGCAAAAGAAGCCTCATTTAGTTATTTATGGGACTTATCGGTGTGAACCTGTGATGAGCGAACGGCACAAAGACAATAAGGTGCATGTTGTCTATTCTGGTACACTTGATCCCAATAAAGGCGGAGCTATGGCGGCTGTGGGTGTGGCGGCGTCCTTACCGTCTACATATAGAGTTCATATACTTGGATTCGGGAATCCGGGGGAGGTACAGGCGATTAAAGAGCTGTGTGAAGAGATATCGAGCAAAGGCGGTGCGGTAGTCTCCTATGATGGGGTACTGAAAGGGAGTGCATATATAGATTTTTTACAGACGTGTCAGATTGGCCTGAGCACGCAGAATCCTGATGCGGCGTTTAATAATACCTCGTTTCCGTCGAAAATATTATCTTATATGTCGAATGGTTTGCAAGTCGTTTCTGCCGATATAGAAGCGGTACGGCGAGCTTATGGAATTTCGGGTTATATTTATTATTATCAGAAACAAGAACCCAGCGATATAGCAAATGCCATATTGAATGTGGATTTGGATAATCCTTTTGACACGCGGGCGGTGGTACAGTCTTTGGATAATAGGTTTGTAGAACAATTGAGTTTGTTTCTCCGTGATAGAGTTTAGTGATATAAAAGGGAAATACATAGGTAATAAAAACCTAATTAACAATGTACTGGGCTCTTTCCTTGTTCGAGGGTTCGGCTTTTTGGTTTCTTTTGCCTTGTTTCCTCTTTATCTGAACTATTTCGATGACAATACCGTATTAGGGTGCTGGTTCACGATGTGCTCTGTTTTATCATGGATACAAGTCTTTGATTTGGGAATAGGCAATGGCTTGCGGAATCATTTGACGGCCGATTTGAGTTTGAAAAACTATGAAAGTGCCCGGCAATATATATCATCTTCTTACATTTTGATGGGAGGTGTCACTGTATTTATTTCGTTTTTAGCATTTATAATAAGCCGATATATAGATTGGAATTCGGTTTTCAATATTTCGGAACAAAGCATATCGCCAGAGAGTTTGCGTAAAGGGGTTGTTATCGCTTTATGTGGCGTATTGTGTTTTTTCTTTCTGAAATTGATTATCTCTATTTTGTATGCTTTGCAGAAATCGGCGTTACCTAATTTCTTGAATCTGCTTTCTACCGTTTTATTATTGATTTTTCTGTGGGTATATGATCCGACCGGAGATGTCGAACGAGATTTTGTAACGATTTCTTGGGTGCAGGCTGTTACAGGGTGTTTGCCGTTATTGGTAGCGACAATAATTGTTTTTGCAAAAGACCTGAAAGAATGTTTGCCGTCGTTCAAGTACTTTCGGTGGGATAAAGCCACTGGTGTTTTGTCGTTGGGAATTTTGTTCCTTGTTTTGCAGTTGTTATACATGATAATTACTGTAACCAACGAGTTTTTTATATCCTACTTTTTCGATCCGTCTTTCGTTGTAGAATACCAGATATATATAAAGATCTTTTCAATCGCCGGTACATTTGTGTCTTTGGCTCTGATTCCGGTATGGTCGGCTGTGACGAAAGCATTTGTAGAAAAACGTTACGATTGGATAATCAAGTTGGTCCGTTTTCTGTATTTTGTCGCTGGTATTGCTGTATTGTTTCAATTGGCTATCATTCCATTTCTTGACCCGATATTGGAATTTTGGTTAGGCGAGAAGGCTATCGAGGTGAATTTGTCCGCTGCATTGCTGTTTGCCCTATTGGGGTGTGTGATGATTTGGGTATCGGTTTTGACGAGTGTCGTTAATGGTTTAGGCACGCTTAAATGCCAGTTGTATGGTTTTTTATGGGCTGTACTCTTCAAAGTCGTAGCTATCGTTTTATTTTCTTCGTGGATTCCGTGGACGATTGTAATCACAGCTACGATTGTAGGTTTATTGCCCTACTGTGTCTGGCAACCTGTGGTGATGAACAGGCAGTTGAAAATGTTGAATAAAGAGGCTTTTCAAAATGGGTAAGAAACTGTTGATCGTCAATACTTATGCCAATTTGTGGTCAACCGGCAGGATTGCGGCCGAGATAGGGGAGATTGCGGTAAAACATGGTTGGCAGTGCTATTTTGCATACGCAAGCGAATCGAATCCTTGCTCATGTGAGGAGATTAGAATTAATAAAAGCGTTATATCGTATATTATACATACCTATTTGTTTTCCCGTATTCTCAATTTGAAAGGATTCGGTTCTTGGATTGAGACGAAGTTATTTATCAGAAAAATAAAGAAAATAGCTCCCGATATAATTCATTTGCATAATATTCATCAGAATTTTTTGAATTTGCCACTTCTTTTCTCTTTTTTGAAAAAAGCGGGTATTCCGGTTATTTGGACCCTTCACGACTGTTGGGCCGTGACTGGGGGGTGTACTCATTTCGTGTACAATAAATGCGAAAATTGGAAAACGGGTTGCTATCGATGTCCGAGATGTGGTAATAGCGATACGGGCGGGGAATTAAAAGGGGTGTTCCGTACTATGCCGTGGGTGTTAAAAAAGAAAGAAGCATATATAACTTCTGTTCCGAATCTGACTTTTGTTACAGTCTCGGAGTGGCTGTCGGGCGTAGTGAGAAGTTCGGTTGTCGGTTCTGTACCTGTACAGGTTATTTCCAACGGAGTGGACAGTACTCGATTCTATCCTCGTACCGATATACAAGCCATTAAACAAAAGTATGGTTGTGGCAACCGCTTCATGATAGTGGGTGTGAGTTCTCATTGGAGCGCATCAAAGGGATTATATGATTATTATAAACTGAGGGAATTATTGCCGGCCGATCAGTTCGTGATCGTTTTGGTGGGGATAACCTCTGAGCAGAAAAACAATATACCCGATGGTATCATCGGGATAGAGCGAACAGAGAATCTTGATGAACTGGCTCTTATTTATTCGGCGGCAGATGTGGTGACGAGTTTGTCGTACCAAGAGACTTTCGGACTTACTATTGTGGAAGGGTTCGCTTGTGGTACACCGGCGGTGGTCTATGACAATACGGCGTTGCCTGAATTGATAGACTCTGATACGGGCTTAGTTGTAGAAACCGGAAATATGGAGCGACTGGCCGAGGCGATAAGACAGGTTTGTAAGACGGGTAAATCGTTTTATTCGCAGGCGTGTCGGGAAGTGGCGCAAACCCGGTATGATAAATTTTGCCAGTATGAGAAATATGTCGAATTATATGAACAGGCGCTTGTTTCGAAAAAGGTATGATTGAGACGATCGTTATTGGTTTAATATGTGTGTGTTTGGCCTATTTGGGGCGTTACAGACGATTGAGCTGGGGCTTTGGCGCAGCGATGACCATATTATTCGTTTTCCTTGCGATACGCTATGAATGGGGAAACGACTATCGTCAATACATAGACAAATTTATAGTATATAATTCGATCGATGAATTTAATTATTCAGATCCTAACGAACGATGGGAAGTCGGTTGGATATTCTTGTATCGGATATTCAAACCATTCGGCTTTTTTTCATTAGTCATTGTCCTTACTGCATTTGAAATATCTGTTTATTATTGGTTTATCAAGAAATATATACCGAAGGAATGGTATTGGTTCGCTGTATTTATTTATGTATTTAATCCTAATTTCATGCTTACGCAATCGTCTATGATGCGTCAGACTTTGGCTATGTGCATAGTTTTGTTGTCCATTCCTTATATTTATAAAAAGAAGGTCATCATTGCAGCGTTATTTATTTTATTTGCCTCTTTGTTCCACAGTAGCGCCAAAATATTGTTACCGATAGTTTTTCTTGGATTTGTGAATTGGAGAATGGGTAAGAAGGGGGTGATTATTGGCGTTGTTCTCTTTTTTGCTATTCTGTTGTTCAAGAATATTGTTACATCTATAATTGAAAATACTCTTTCTGTAACGGGTTTGGGAAAATATACCTATTATCTGGAAGAAGGGAAAGAAGAATCGAAATTAGAGTCGGGAATAGGCTTTGTTTATCAGATTATCATCATGAGCATGATATTGTATTATGAAAAAAGACAAGATCGAAAGGACGGATTGATTTTCAAAATAACCGCCCTTTCTTTTCTTTTCGTTCCGTTAGGTTTTATCGCTCAACTTATTGCTCGGATAGGTATGTATTTGCAAGTGTCAATGATCGCAACTTATCCACTGATGATTCGTACGATCAATAATAGAATCGTACGGGCAGGCACACTGTTTATAATTATGTTTTTCACTATTTATGACTTCTTCTCATTTTTCAATTCCGAAATTTGGAGAGATTCGTTCATAGAATATCATACTATTTTTGAATCTTTTATTTGGCGATGACAGATATGAATATATTATTTGTTGCATCTGTGGTTCATGAAAAATTATTGATTGAAATATTGAAAACACAGCCTCGATATTATGGAATACAAGGCCAGTATTTCATGCGGTTGATGTTATTGGGCTTAAAGGCTAATGGTGTAAAAGTAAATGTGTTATCTAACAATTTGGCATATCGTTATTGGCATTCAAAAAGAGGGGAACGACATTGTGTCTTGGAGGAGGGAATAGGATATAACTATTTTTTTAGAAAGCAAAGGGGAGGGTATTTACATTTATTGTTAAGGATTATACGGTTTATAAAATTATGGAAAAATAAATTAGGGAAAGATAATTCGGCTATTCTATGTGATGGGCTTAATTTTACTTTATTGCTTTCTTGTTTTTTATGTAAAATATTTTTTAATATCAGGGTTACGGTTTTTGTAACAGATATGCCTCGTTATTTGTCGATGGGATTTTTTTCTCAAATAAAATCTAGTTTGCAAGAATATATTATACGTCAAATGGATGCATTTGTGACATTGACTAATTACATGGATGCTGATTTGAATCCTAATCATAAACCAAGTGTTGTGATAGAGGGTATGGTTGATGTGAGAGCAAAGTGTGAATCCAATAAGGGGAGGAGAAGGGAAAAGGTCTGTATGTATAGTGGCTCTATTCATAAAGTTTATGGGATTAAAAAATTGTTGGATAGTTTCTTGGCAATGAATAATACCGATTATATATTGGAGATATATGGAGATGGCGATTATAGAGCAGAATTGGTCGAATTAGCAGCAAAACATGATCGTATAATTTATAAAGGATTAGTCTCTCGTGACGTAATTGTGGCTCGTCAGAAACAGGTTGCATTATTGATTAATCCACGACCGAGTTCGTATGAATATACTCAATATTCTTTTCCTTCGAAAATAATGGAATATATGTTGTCAGGAACTCCGGTATTGACGACGAAACTTCCCGGAATTCCAGCTGAATATGATAAATATTTGTATTATTTCGAAGACGAATCAATTGAGGCTATGGCCAATAAAATGTCCGAAGTACTTTCAATGGATTATACCGAATGTTTAAGGAAAGCAAGTGAGGCTCAGAGTTATGTCATGAATGAAAAGAATAATTTTCTTCAGATGAAAAAACTATTATCTATTTTATGAATGGTTGCTCTATGAATATTGGATTTTATTTTTTTGATAAAGGATTGAGCGGGGTTGATTGTTCCCGTCCGGACTTAGGAAATCCGGGAGTGGGGGGAACTCAATATTGCTTTTTACTTTTGATTTATTATATACTCCGTTTTGATCCGAAATCGTATAGGGTAAGAGTTTATTGTTCATCTGACTGTTTTTTTCCACAAGGTGTAGAGAAGGTTCTTGTTGAAGATATTTTTGAGGGTTTGACCGAATCAAAAAGACGAGGTGATGATTTTATTATCATTAAGGATAATAAGGATCAACAATTGGCTCGATTTATCGATAAACTACGGCATCGCATTGTTATTTGGGGGCATAATTTTTATTTTGGGGATTATGCCGATTGGGTTGCTAAGAGCCCGTCTGTTATTGCAAATGTTTTTGTAGGTAGGCAGCAGTATGATAGATATATAGATCACCCCATTTGTGATAAATCTTTGTTTATATATAATATGGTTCCCGATGTGGTAGGGGAAAAAAAGCGGGATAATGACGGTAAAACGGTTGTTTATTTGGGAGCATTGATTCCAGAAAAGGGATTTTTGGTATTAGCCAAAATGTGGAAGTACATTTTGAAAAAGGTTCCAATGGCACGATTACAGGTGATAGGAGGTGGAAATCTTTATTCTAGAAATTGCTCTTTGGGAAGAATGGGAATAGCGGATAAATTGTTTGAAGAAGAGTTTTTCCCGTATTTGTCGGAAGAAGGAGAACTATTGCCATCTGTCACGTTTCAAGGAATCTTAGGGGGTGAAAAATACGAAGTTTTTTTGTCGTCGTCAGTTGGAGTAGTTAATCCGTCGGCTCGCACAGAGACCTTTGGAATGGGTGCAATTGAGATGAATTGTGCGGGGTTACCGGTTGTTACATTGGGAAAAAATGGTTATCCCGATACAATAGAAAATGGAGTTACGGGATACTTATGCCATTCATACAAGGGAATTGCAGATAAAATTGTGTTCTTATTGACTCACGATGAGGTTAATGAACGATTGGGAATTCAAGCAAAAGAGCAGGTGAGCCGATTTTCTCCAAAAAATATTATGCCTTTGTGGTTTAATTTGTTTGAACAAATAGCGCAGAATAAATTAATAATAACATATCGACGTCCTGACAGTCATTTTTTCAATAATATTAAATTCGTGAGAATCCTATTGCGGTTTTTGCGTAAAAACTGTCGTTTGTCATTTCTCCCCTCGTTGATAAAAATAGAAACAGTGATATATACCTATTTAAACAAAATAATGAAAAAATGAAAGTGGCGTTGATTCTTGCTACAAATGTAGAAAAATCTCCTTATATGCAATATTATATAGATGTATATAAGGAAAAGAACATTGATGTCGAAGTCATTTTGTTGAATAGGGATAAACGTGTATCGAATGAGGAGTTCCCCTATAAGATACATTCTTGTGATATTATAGCGAGGGAGACGGCCTCTTGCGTTCGTAAAATTTATGATTATTTTCGCTATTCTCGGTTCGTAAGACGGATATTGAAACAATCTGATTATAGTCAGATTGTAGTATTTACCATCGCTAATGCGGTATTCCTGTCTTACTATTTATTAAGTTATTATAAAAAGAAGTATATATTTGATATACGTGATTATTCTCCGTTGGTTAAATATACCGTTCCCATAATTAGGCGTTTATTAAATAATTCAGCATTGAATTGTTTTTCTTCACCGGGGTTTAGGTCGTGGTTACCTGCATGTGATTACGTAATATGTCATAATGCAAGACGTAAATCTCTTGATGAGGACATAGTGAATGCCAGAGATATCGATGTGGAAAATGTTAAAGTGTTGACTATCGGACAACTTAGAAATTTTATTACGAATAAAATGCTAATGGATCATTTGGGGAATAAATCTCGAATAACGATTCAATTTTCGGGTATGGGTATTGCATATGATTTATTGAAAAAGTACGAGGTGAAAAAGATGTATAATAATGTGAAATTTACGGGTTATTATCCGAAAAAGGAAGAATTTTCCATCGTTGATGGCTGTGATTTTATGAACATAATTTTGCCAGATGATACGTTGAGCCGTTATTTGATAAGTAATAGATTTTATTTGTCTTTGTTGAGAAGAAAACCGATGATTGTTTCGTCGGGTGGTATTCAAGCTGAATATGTGAAAGAATATGATTTGGGAATTATTGTTTCCTCTGAAGATGATATATATAGTAAAATAATGATCTATGCCAGATCATTTGACCCGATTCAATTTCAAAAAAATTGTGACCGATTTTTAGAAATGGTAAGATTGGATATGCAGATATTTAGCAGAAGCGTTTTTTATAGTTTAAATTTATAATCATGTCTATTTTTAAAGATAAGATATTGCTTATTACCGGAGGAACAGGATCCTTTGGCAATGCTGTGTTAAAGCGGTTTTTGGATAGCGATGTCGGTGAAATACGCATATTTAGCCGTGATGAGAAAAAACAAGATGATATGCGGCATCGATTACAGAACCCGAAGGTTAAGTTTTATATCGGTGACGTGCGGGATAAACGTAGTGTAGATAGCGCTATGAGTGGGGTCGATTATGTGTTTTCGGCAGCTGCCTTGAAACAGGTCCCTTCATGTGAATTTTTCCCTATGCAGGCTGTGCGTACGAATGTATTTGGCACGGAGAACGTATTGGATTCGGCCGTGGAGCATGGTGTGAAAAATGTTGTCGTATTGTCTACCGATAAAGCGGCCTATCCCATCAATGCTATGGGAATAAGTAAAGCCATGATGGAAAAAGTGGCGATTGCCAAAGGACGTCAGTTGGGTGATTCTGCGACAACGACAATTTGTTGTACTCGTTATGGAAATGTGATGGCGAGTCGGGGGTCTGTGATTCCGCTATGGATCGAGCAGATGAAAAACAATGCGGTAATAACGATCACGGATCCCAACATGACACGGTTTATGATGACGCTCGATGATGCTGTCGACTTGGTAGTTTATGCGTTTGAGCATGGCCGTAATGGCGATTTATTCGTACAGAAGGCTCCGGCGGCTACGCTGGTTACTTTGGCGACTGCGTTGAAAGAATTGTATGGCAAAGATACTCCCGTGAAAATTATCGGTACACGGCATGGGGAGAAGCTCTATGAAACTTTGGTTACTCGCGAGGAGATGGCGAGGGCAGAGGATATGGATAATTATTATCGTATTCCATGCGATAGTCGAGATTTGAATTACGATAAATTTTTTGTCGAAGGTAGCGAGGTAGTCTCTCAAATAGAAGACTATCATTCGCACAATACTCACAGACTCGATGTAGAAGAAATGAAACAATTATTGTTGAAGCTCGATATCGTACGGGAAGATTTGAATCTCAATTAGTGGATAGAATTATGATAAAGGTAGGCATTACCGGGCAGTCTGGGTTTGTCGGTACTCATTTATATAATACGTTGGGACTTTATCCCGGAGAATTTGAGAGAGTTCCATTCGAAGATGATTATTTTGTCGATGTAGAACGTCTGAAAACGTTTGTAAAGAGTTGTGATGTTATTGTACATTTGGCGGCGGTAAACCGTCATACTGATGTGCATGTTTTGTACGAGACGAATATGCGATTGGTAAAACAGCTAATCGAGGCTATGGAAGCGACAAATTCTCGTCCTTATGTTTTATTCTCGTCGAGCATACAAGAGGAACGGGATAATGAGTATGGCCGTAGTAAGAGTGATGGCCGTAAATTGTTGGAAGAATGGGCTGTGCGTAAAGGGGCATCTTTTACAGGAATGGTAGTTCCCAATGTTTTCGGTCCGTTTGGGAAGCCTAATTATAATTCGTTCATAGCCACGTTCGGGTATAAATTGACTCACGGCGACTCCCCCACGGTATTACAAGACAATGAGGTAAATTTGATTTATGTGGGTAGTTTATGCCGTCATATTTGTGATAAAATAAGGGAAATGGGAGGTCGCACCGTACCCTCGCTTGTCGAGCGGGACGATGTAGCCTGCGATTTCGAGATGAAGGTGAGTGAAGTTCTCGGTTTGTTTGAAAATTTCAAAAAATTGTATTTCGAGCAGGGAATTATTCCTCCTTTGAATAATATCCATGAAATGAATTTGTTTAATACATTTCGTAGCTATATTGATATGGAAAGCTATTTCCCGGTGAAATTGGTTCAACATACCGATGTACGAGGTAGTTTCGTCGAGACCGTAAAAATCGGGGTGGGTGGCCAAGTGAGTTTTTCTACCACCGTTCCCGGTGTTACAAGGGGAAATCATTATCACACTCGCAAGATGGAGCGGTTTGTAGTGATTAAGGGAAAAGCGAGAATTCAGCTCCGGAAGGTTGGAACAGACGAAGTACTGGATTATTATCTTAACGGGGAAGAACCGGCTTATGTGGATATGCCGGTGTGGTACACACATAATATATCGAATATCGGCGATGAGATTTTATATGCTCAGTTTTGGATAAACGAATGGTATGATCCTACCGATAGCGATACTTATTTCGACCCGGTAGTGAAAGACGAGTGAAAAATCAAAATATAGATTTATGAAACGATTGAAAGTCCTTTCGGTAGTAGGGACAAGACCCGAAATAATCAGATTGTCATGTGTATTGCAAAAATTAGATGCCAGTCCAGCCATAGAGCACGTATTGGTACACACAGGACAAAATTACGATTATGAATTAAACGAAATATTTTTTCAGGATTTAGGTCTACGGAAACCTGATTATTTTTTGAATGCGGCAGGTAATAATGCGACGACGACTGCCGGACAGATATTGATTAATATAGATCCGGTTCTTGAAGAAGTTCGTCCGGATGCATTTCTTGTACTGGGCGACACGAATTCTTGCTTGTGTGCGATAGCGGCTAAGAAACGTCATATCCCTATTTTCCATATGGAGGCCGGAAATCGCTGTTTCGACCAGCGTGTTCCCGAAGAGAGTAATCGTAAGATTGTCGACCATATATCGGATATTAATTTGCCGTATAGCTCTATTGCCCGTGAATATTTGTTGAGCGAGGGAATCCCTTCCGATCGGGTTATCAAAACCGGAAGCCCCATGTATGAAGTGCTGAACAGGTATTTGCCTCAGATAAATGCCTCGTCTATTTTAGAGAATCTGGGATTGGAGAAGGACAAATACTTTGTCGTGTCGGCCCATCGGGAAGAGAATATATCGAGCGAACGCAACTTCGGGAATTTGGTTAAGATTTTGAACGACATAGCTCAAACGTATGGTTTTCCCGTGATTGTGTCGACACACCCCCGTACCCGCAAGAAAATAGAAACCGATGGTGTTGAATTTCACTCACTTATACGGCTAATGAAACCGATGGGTTTTAGCGATTATAATAAATTGCAAATTAATGCCAAAACGGTAATCTCGGATAGTGGAACCATCAGCGAGGAGTCGTCTATTCTTAATTTTAAGGCTCTGAATATACGTGAAGCTCACGAGCGTCCCGAGGCGATGGAGGAAGCTTCGGTGATGATGGTAGGGCTTAACCCCGAACGGGTGATGCAGGGTTTGTCCGAATTGCAGAATCAGAATCTCGAAACTCGTAATTTTCGTCCGGTCGCAGACTATTCTATACCGAATGTTAGCGACAAAGTCGTACGAATTATTCTTTCTTACACCGATTATGTCAAAAGAGTCGTCTGGGGTGAAAGGTAAACGGTGCTTGTTTTTGACCAATTATTTTTATCCCGAAGTTTTTCGAGGTAACGATATCGCTTTTGAAATGGTAAAACGAGGATATGAAGTTACTGTAATTACATGTATTCCCAATTATCCTCAGGGCCATTTTTACGAGGGATACGGATTGCGGAGCAGGCGGAGAGAAGTTGTCAATGGAGTAAATGTCATTCGTGTGCCGGTGATTCCTCGTGGAGACGGTAGGGCGATAAGAATGGTGCTCAATTATTTATCGAGTTTATTATTTTCTTGTATATACACATTAAGTGTCGTTTGTCGTAAGAAATTCGACTTTATTTTTGTGCAGGAATTGTCCCCGGCATTTATCGGTATACCGGCAGTGCTTGCGAAAAAAATACGACGAATTCCTATTTATTTCTGGTTACTCGATGTTTGGCCAGAAAGTTTGGCTGCCGGAGGTATAACTAATAGATATATCATTAAGATAGTTGATCGTATCATGCGCTACATTTATCGGCATTGTTGCAAAATTTTCATAGCGGCATCGGGCGTGAGGACATTGTTGCAGCAACGAGGGGTAAAAAATGATTGTATAGAAGATTTACCCAATTGGGGAGAAGATGAACTTCGAGAATGTACTGTTGATGACGATGAGCTGCCACATTTGCCAGATGGTTTTAAAATTATGTTTGCCGGAAATTTAGGCGAGGCGCAAAATCTTGAAAATGTGATGAGAGTAGCCGAACGTTTGAAAAACAATAAACATATACAGTGGATTTTTATCGGTGACGGGCGAAAGAAAAAATGGGTTATGTCGTTCGTTCAAAGTCGGGAGATGGGTGATACCGTACATTTTTATGATCGTTATCCCATTGAATATATGCCGGCATTTTTCAGAAAAGCCGATATTATGCTGCTTCCTCTTTGTGACAATAGCGCATTCAATGTGACGCTACCAGCGAAGATACAGGCTTATATGCTCAGTTCCAAACCTATTTTAGTCATGGCGAATGGTGAAGTACAAACGGTTGTAAAGAATGCTCGTTGCGGATATTATACAGGTGCAGATTCTATTGACAAGATGGTTCGTTTAGTCCTTTCCATTTCGAATTATTCAAATCAAGAATTGGAAGAAAAGGGTAGAAACGGATATAATTATTACCAGCGGCATTTTAAGAAAGAAAAATGTATGAACAATTTATTCGAAATTATTGAGAAGGGAGAACGAAGTAATGTCTGAGATATTAATAGATCATGTTTTACTCGATAGGGTGACAAAGGCTGCAAAGGAAAGTCCTAGATTGCGTATGAATTATAACTTTCACGAATCGTTGTCGTCTCCTTCGCAACGTCTGCTTAATGCCCTTGAACCGGGAACCGTTTTACCGATACATCGTCATAGGCATACGGCCGAAACTTATGTATTGTTGCGAGGGCGTATGAGAGTTCTCTTTTACGATGACGACAAGAAGGAAATTAATCGCTATGAACTCGACCCGGCGGAGGGTACTTATGGGGTAAACATACCTCGGGGACAATGGCATACAATTGAGGTGGTATGTGCTGGTACTGTTATTTTTGAGGTGAAAGATGGTCCGTATATACCTATTGCTCCTAATGATATGTTAGAATAGACCTCTTCCGTATAGTATTATAATGTGCCAAAATTTATTCATAGTTTGATTATTAGATTTTTTTTGATTTGTATCACTATTGTATCACAACTATGCAAAAATAGGAAAGAATTGGATATATTTTGCCGTATAAATGTGTTATGTAGCAATAATTTATAATGGTTGACAAGTCTATTTTGTAACATAAGTACTTGATTAATAGTTATAAAAATAGGGATTAGCAAAATACTAATCCCTATTTTTTGTTGTCCGGGAAGGATTCGAACCCTCACAGGCGGAACCAGAATCCGAAGTGCTACCATTACACCACCGGACAAATTTGTTTTGCGAGTGCAAAATTGCGAATTTATTTTGGGACGGCCATTGCGAACCTTGAATTTTTTATTTGGTTTAATCTTTTTTTACATATCTATCCTTTCAATGGCAACGCCGATTCTATGATGGCGTATGATTTTTTCATGAGGTCTTCTATATCATGCCCTTTATTTTCTTGGGGATAGATGGGGGGGTGTATCGTTAAAATGATTTTTCCGGGTTTAAAATTGTAGGTTGTACGGGGCATAACGGCAAATGCTCCATCGATAGTGAGCGGTGCAACCGGTAAGGAAAATTCAACGGCGAGTTGATATGCTCCTCGTTTGAATGGTCTCATGGCTCCTGTCCAAGTGCGTGCTCCCTCGGGGAATACGACAAGCGACATACCGTTTTGTAATGTCGTTTCGGCTTTTTGCAGGGTTTCTTTTAGTCGGCCCGGAGTACTGTTATCGACGAATATGTGGCCGGCAGCAGCACAAGCGCTGCCTACAAAGGGTATATTGCGCAGGCTTTTTTTCATCATCCATTTGAAATTGTGGTTTAAGTATCCGTAGATGAGAAATATGTCATAGGCTCCTTGATGGTTTGATACGAATACATAAGATGTGTTTTTATCGATGTTTTCTCGGCCTCTAACTTCTATTTTGACAAGAGAGAGAATGCAGAATAGTCGGGACCAAATGTGTGCCGGGTAATATCCCCAAAAGTTTCCGTTGCCCAACCGGCATCCGATAAGGGTCGTCAAGGCTGTGAGAATGGTGAGTATCAGCAGTATGGGCATGGCTATGAGCCATTGATATAGGAATGTGATAATGCGTATCATTGTTCGATGCTATTTTCGTCGTTTACGGGACAAAGGTAATGAATTTGCAGTAAATCGCATTATTTGCAGGAGCTTTTGATGTGGGAATATAGAAAAGGCGACTCAATAAGCCGCCTTTTCTATATTCCTAAACGTTGTAGTTTATTTGGTTTTTGCTTCGACATCTGGGGCAATGAGCTTGTACCCTTTTCCATGAATATTGATAATTTCAATTGATGGATCGTCTTTGAGATGTTTACGAAGTTTGGTAATGTAAACGTCCATGCTACGAGCGTTAAAGTAATTATCGTCTATCCAAATAGTTTTGAGGGCGAAGTTACGCTCCAAAATTTCATTGACGTGAGCACAGAGCAGACTGAGCAATTCGGACTCTTTGGTGGTGAGTTTAGTACTCTTATCGTCGATTGCCAATACTTGTTTCTGGGTATCGAATGTAAACCGTCCGATCTTGTACATCGTAACTTCTTTTCCTTTTTTACCTTTTACACGACGTAAAATGGCTTCGATACGGAATACCAATTCTTCCATACTGAATGGTTTGGTAATGTAGTCGTCTGCTCCGATTTTGAATCCTTCGAGAATATCTTCTTTCAAAGATTTCGCTGTCAAGAATATGATGGGAACTTCTCCGTTTACCGTACGGATTTCTTGTGCAAGCGTGAATCCGTCTTTTTTAGGCATCATCACGTCGAGTACGCACAAATCGTATTTACCTTTCAGGAATGCTTTGTATCCGCTTTCTCCATCGGAGAAGAGATCGGCCGCATAACCTTTGGCTTGCAAATACTCTCTTAATAACATGCCAAGATTTTCATCATCTTCGCATAATAGAATACGCAATCTTTCTTCCATAATCATTTGTTTTTTATTAGTGGTAGTGTTATTATAAATGTCGACCCTTGATTTATTTCGCTTTCTACTCGAATATCGCCTTTGAGGTCGGTAATGATTTTATGGACGTAGGCGAGGCCCAGTCCGAATCCTTTTACGTCATGGCGATTTCCCGTAGATACGCGATAAAATTTGTCGAATATTTTTTTCAAATCTTCCCGTTTGATACCGATTCCGTTATCTCGAATCGATATTTCTACCTTATCTCCAACGGTTCTTGTACGTATGAAAAGAGATAAAGGTTCTTCTTCCCGTCGATATTTTACGGCATTGTCAAGGAGGTTGAAGATAACATTCGTGAAATGCATTTCATCGACCGAGACAATAGCATCTTCTGCTTCGAGGTCGGCATCGATTACACCGCCGTATTTTTCGACTTTGAGTTTGAATGTACTCATGACTCCTGCAACGAGGTCGTTGACATCGACGTTGTGTAGTTTCATCAACGTCTTTTGTCTGTCGAACATCGACATTTGCAGGACTTTTTCTACCTGAAATCTCAATCGCTTGGTTTCGTCATTAATGACACCCGATATGTGCTGGAACATGGCCGGACTTTTGGCAACAGAGGGATCATTAAGCATTTGGGCTGCTAATGATATGGTAGATATGGGTGTTTTGAATTCGTGTGTCATGTTGTTGATAAAATCGTTTTTCATCTCGGTGAGTTTCTTTTGCCGAAATGCCGTGATGATGGTAAACAAGAAGGTTACCAACAGAATGAATGTGAAAGCAAACGAGGGTATCATGAATTTTACCGAACTCGATATATAATCTCTTTTGGTCGGGAAATAGACTTTCAAGTAGTTTATTTTTGCCGGTGGATCATTGGGAAATATTGCTTGTGTGAATAAATTCCCTTCGATTTTGGGATCATATTGATTGGAGCTATATATGATTTTTTCGTTTTTATTGTAAATGGCAAATTGGAACGGAAGGTTCAATCCGTTATTTTCAAATTCTGATTTCAGATAGCTTTCCAATTTTTTGATGTCGATACGTTCCATGACAGGACGGTTACTTGCCTTACTTAGCATATTGAGTATGACTTCGTTCAACAAGCCTTTTTGGTAAAGGTATTGTCCTTTACGGGCTTCCTGCATATTTCTATATGTACTAATGAGCGTATTGTGTTCCTTTTGTCGTGGAGCAGCAGGGGTGATAATCGTACTGGTTTGTTCGCGAAAGGAAAAACTTGCAACCGTTCCATCGGGAGATACGATAGAAAATTGGTGGTGAGTAGAAGCTATGTCTTGTTTGTCTTGCTTTTGCTCATAAGAGGAGAGCATTTTCTTTTCTTCCTCTTCCAGATATTCGTCTAAATAGCGTTGAGTCTCGTCTAGTTCGAGGCTTGTCGATACAGCGTATAGGCTCCTTTTCACGGCTTCGGTAAATTGTTCGTTTCTCATTTTTATCATATTCTCCATGTACATGATTTGTACATAAAGCAATCCGATAAACGTGAGTGCCATAATTACAGCCAGTAGCCAAATTGTCGACTTTTTCATTTTGTTTGCCTCTTTATTTTTTTCTGTTTAACTTGTTGTGGTGTTTGAATGATTTGTTTTTACATCATTTGTACAAATTTATTATATAAACACCGATTCCACTATTTTTGTTTTATTTTATGAAAACCTATTTAGAAGGTTGGGTTTAACACTTACCGGCAAATTTAACAAATAAATGTTTATTTGCAAAAAAAGCCATTGGAAAAACCAATGGCTTTTTAATTATTTAACAAAATCGCGGTCACTCGTCTGTCTGTTCGGCCTCGTAAGCTTTGAGTAGTTTTTCTTGGACATCAGATGGAACGAGCTCATAAGATGCAAATTTCATAGAGAAAGATGAGCGCCCTCCGGTAATCGAACTGAGAGCTGTTGAATAGGAAGACATTTCCTTTAAAGGTACTTTTGCCGTGATTTTTTCAAATCCTTTTTCACTAGACATACCCATAATAATAGCGCGTCGTCCTTGCAGATCGCTCATGACATCGCCCATGACATCGGCTGGGGTAAGAACTTCGACATCGTATATAGGTTCGAGAATTTTCGGTCCTGCATTTTTAAATGCCTCGCTGAATGCATTACGTCCAGCTAATCGGAAAGATATTTCATTAGAGTCTACCGGGTGCATTTTCCCATCGTAGATACAAACTCTGACATCGCGGGCGTAAGAACCAGTGAGCGGCCCTTGTTCCATACGATCCATCAATCCTTTGACAATAGCAGGAATAAACCGAGCGTCGATAGCACCTCCAACAATACAGTTACAAATCACCAACTTTCCTCCCCATTCAAGATCTATCGTTTGGGTATCGCGTACATTCATACGGAATTCTTGGTTGTTGAATTTGTAAGTGTCGGGTGCTGGCATTCCGTCATAATAGGGCTCTACGATGAGATGTACTTCTCCAAATTGTCCGGCTCCACCCGATTGTTTTTTGTGACGATAATCCGCCCGAGACGCTTTGGTAATTGTTTCCCGATAGGGTATGCGAGGCTCTATGAATTCAACGGCAAGTTTATCGTTATTCTCGATACGCCATTTTAAGGTGCGTAAGTGAAATTCGCCTTGTCCCGAAACAATCGTTTGTTTCAATTCTTTGGATTGTTCTATTTGCCACGTCGGGTCTTCTTCATGCATACGAGTGAGAATCTCACTTAATTTTTCGGCATCGGATTCATTGACCGGTTTTATTGCTCGTTGATATTTGGGAGCTGGGTATTTGATAAAATCGAAATGATAATCGCACCCTTTTGCGTTGAGTGTATTACCTGTGCGCACATCTTTTAGTTTTACCGATGCTCCTATGTCTCCTGCTACAAGTTCTTCTACCGGAGTACGAATTTGTCCGCAAACACAGAATAATTGAGCCAAGCGTTCGCGTCCGTCGCCTCGATCCACATTAATCAAGTCGTCTCCTTGATGTACGGTTCCAGACATTACTTTGAAATAGGATACTTCTCCGATATGGGGCTCGACCGTGGTTTTAAAGCAGTATATACTTGTAGGCCCATTGGCATCGGGAGCGATTTTTTCTCCGGCTGTATTTTCGGGTTTGGGCATTTCGGAGACAAAGGGGACTACGTTGCCGAGGAATTCCATCATACGTCGTACTCCCATATCGCGTAATGCGCTTACACAGAATACAGGGTATATGCTGCGTGTGATGAGACCTTTGCGGATGCCTTCCCGCATTTCATCTTCGGTGAGAGAACCTTGCTCGAAGAATTTTTCCATAAGGGTCTCATCGTTTTCAGCAGCGGCTTCAACTAATTTTAGGTTTAATTCCCGGGCTTTTTCCATTTCGCTTTCGGGAATTTCGGATATGGTGGGTGTACCGCCTTCGGGCGACCAGCTATACATTTTCATGAGTAGGACGTCGATCATGGCATTGAACGACGGACCGCAACTAAGCGGATATTGCACTTGTACAATTCGGTTACCGAATGTTTCGTGCATTTGGTTGATTACATTGTCGTAATCTGCCTTTTCACCATCAAGTTGGTTCATGGCAAAAAGAATAGGTTTGTTCAGATTTTCAGCAGTACGGAAGATGTTTTGAGTTCCTACTTCGACACCATATTGAGAGTCGATGACAATTACTCCCGTGTCTGTTACGTTAAGGGCTGTTATAGCGCTTCCTACAAAGTCGTCTGCTCCTGGACAGTCTATAACATTGAGCTTTTTACCTAAAAATTCGGCATAAAAAACTGTGGAAAAGACGGAATATCCATACTCTTTTTCCACAGGAAAATAGTCCGAGACGGTGTTTTTCCCTTCGACAGTTCCGCGACGTTTTATTACACCACACTCGTAGAGCATAGCTTCTGCGAGGGTGGTCTTGCCTGAACCTTTGCTGCCCAATAGAGCAATGTTTTTGATTTCGTGAGATTGATAGACTTTCATGATATTAAAGTTTTAATAAAACAAAAACACTTGGTTACGTTTTAACAAAGCGTTCGCAAATTATGAATTATATTTTTAAAAAGCAATGGTAAGAACTATGTTACAAAACATTGTTTATGAATCGAAGTTTTGTATTTTTGTCGAGTAATGGCTGGGCTTTATATTCATATACCGTTTTGTGCGAGTCGCTGTGTTTATTGCGACTTCTTTTCCTCGACCGATTTTTCGTTCAAGCGTGGCTATATAGATGCCGTTTGTCGGGAACTTGAATTGAGGAAACATGAGCTAAGGGACGAACCTGTTTTTACGGTGTATCTTGGAGGGGGGACTCCGTCCAGTTTATCGCCGTCGGAACGAGGTCGTTTGTTTCGAGCTCTTTCCACAGTTGTCGATTGGTCGGTTTGTAAGGAGGTTACTCTTGAAGTGAATCCCGATGATGTGACACCTCTTTTTATAAGTCAATTAAAGGATACTCCGGTTAACCGGCTAAGTATGGGAATACAGAGTTTCGACGATTCGGATCTTGTTTTTTTACGTCGGCGTCATACGGCTCATGCGGCGATGGAGGCAGTCGATAATTGCCTTTGTGCCGGATATGAAAATATCAGTATAGATCTCATATATGGTTTGCCGGGACAGACCGTAGAACGTTGGACGAACAATTTGAGACAAGCCGTAACCTTGAATGTTCCGCATATTTCAGCATATAATTTAATTTATGAGGAAGGTACGGCGTTGTGGAGAATGAGGGAAAAAGGACTGGTGAAAGAGTGTGAGGAAGAAGAATCCTTACAGATGTTCGATACACTTATCGATGTGTTGGGTTTTTCTGGATATGAGCATTACGAGATTTCCAATTTCGCCCGCTCTGGGCGTTATGCACTTCATAATACATCTTATTGGAAAGGTGTACCGTATCTGGGTTTAGGTGCGGCGGCTCATAGCTACGATGGGAAGAGCAGGCGTATCAATCCTTCCTCATTGTCGGAATATATGGAGGCTTTGCAAACGGGACATGTTGCATATATGGAAGAGAAAGAGACGGTCGATAGTTTATATAATGAATGTATACTCACATCGCTTCGCACCTGTTGGGGATTGAATCTGAAAAAACTCGAAGACGACTTTGGGGCTGAGCGCATGCGATATTGCTTGGAACAAGCTCTGCCTCATATCCGTGCAGGGCGACTCGTAGTGACCGACGATATTATGCGCATAACTCGTAAGGGTCTTTTTACTTCCGATGATGTTATGAGCGATTTATTTTGGGTGGATTGAATATCGAAGATTTTTCAATCTTGTCGTTTATCCTTGAATTTGTGGAGTCGTTTTTCTGTCCCCCCCAAAGTGTATCGCAAGATGGAATAGGGGGGATTATAGTTTCAATTTATAACCTAAGGAGATAAACGTATTGAGTTGTTGGGGTGTCTTACTCATGAGATGTTCTTCTCGAACTTTGCATTCGATGGAATTTTTTTTGTCTATTCGATATTCTACCCCTGCATCATACCATATTCTATCCAATTCACCTGACTGTTTACCATTCAGAAAAAGAAATATATCGGTATGGATAAACGGAGTCCATCGGCTGTCGGGTATGGTGTAACTGAGAAGTATTTTGTTTCGCCATTTGTTCGATGGTTTGGCCGTCCCTATGGTATAGGTGGACTCAAATCGGGAATTCAGCGATAGGGAGAATCGGTGTACAGGATAGGAAAAAGTGGCTCCCAGTTGATAACGATGACGATTCTTATAAATATTCGGAGCCGTCTGTTGATTCATATAGTAGTACAGCGCATTTAATTTGAGGTATTTCGGGACAGCAGTATAGGAGACGGCTGCAATGGGCATGTATCGTTCGTAATATTTACCAAGTGTCCATACGTTTTGCTGTATTTGCAGATTTATCCGATTTATTTGTTTGGATACCGTGAAATTCCACAATGTGCCTATCTCACTGCTGTATTCTTTTGCCTTTGTCGGGAAAGTAAAAAGGGAAAGTGTGATAATGAAAACGGATAGAATTTTGTAATGAAAACGATTCATACTTATTCGTGGTGATAGGGTTCGTTATTGAGAATAGTCATAGCCCGATAGAGCTGTTCGGTGAAGATGAGGCGAATCATCTGGTGAGAAAAGGTCATCTTTGAAAGAGAAATTTTTTCTTGTGCTGCATTGTATATGCGTTGGGAAAAACCATAAGGGCCACCAATGACAAATATCAAGCGTTTGGCAACGTTTGACATTTTCTTTTCCAAATAGGTGGCGAACTGCGTGGAGGTAAATTCTTTTCCATGTTCATCGAGCAGGACAATGTAATCGCCGGGCAGGAAACTTTTTAAGATGAAATCGGCTTCTCGCTCTTTTTGTTGGTCGGTACTCAGGCTTTTGGTGTTGCGGAGTTCGGGAATGACAGCGATTTCGAACGGCACATAATGGGTCAATCGTTTGCTGTATTCTTCGATTCCTTGTATAAAATAAGATTCGACTGTTTTCCCGACAACCAATAGCACTATTTTCATGAGGAATTTAAATTTGTTGCAAATTTAATATAAACAAAGAGTAAAATCAAACTTGTTCGAACGTTTGCATCGTGTTGTTTTTATAATGTGGAAATTGGTTATCCTCGGTATAATCAAATTTATTTGTACCTTCTCCCGGATTGTGCTATTTTTGCATAAGAATAAAAAACTATTGGTGTATGAAAACGAAAGAGCAGTTGATAGATGAATTGATAGATTTGGCTTTTGCCGAAGATATAGGAGATGGTGACCACACTACTTTGTGTTGTATCCCGGATACGGCGATGGGGAAGTCGAGGTTGTTGATCAAGGAGCCGGGTATCTTGGCCGGAGTAGAGATTGCCCGAAAAATATTCCACCGTTTCGATCCCGATTTGAAAATGACGGTTTATATCGAGGACGGGAATGCGGTAAAACCCGGCGATGTGGCTTTTGTGGTCGAAGGACGCGTACAATCATTATTGCAAACCGAGCGTCTTATGCTCAATGTGATGCAGCGCATGAGCGGTATCGCTACGATGACTCACCGATATGTGAAAAAACTCGAAGGATTGCATACTCGCATTCTCGATACCCGCAAGACAACTCCGGGCATGCGTATGCTCGAAAAGGAGGCCGTGAAGATAGGCGGTGGTGTGAATCATCGTATCGGATTGTTCGACATGATTTTGCTGAAAGATAATCATGTGGATTTTGCCGGTGGTATAGAGAACGCTATCTCTCGTTGTCATGATTATTTAAAGGCCAAAGGCAAGGATTTGAAAATTGAGATAGAGGTGCGTAATTTGGACGAATTGAAAGAGGTTATGCGTGTGGGCGGTGTGGACCGTATTATGCTCGATAATTTCTCGCCTGAATTGACAAAAGAGGCTGTGAAAATTGTGGGTGGGAAATATGAAATAGAGTCTTCGGGAGGTATTACTTTCGATACGATTCGAGATTACGCCGAGAGTGGTGTCGATTTTGTTTCGGTGGGTGCTCTCACTCATTCGGTAAAAGGTCTCGACATGAGCTTTAAGGCTTGTTGAAACATTAGTTTGCTACATAAAATAAACGAGGCCATTTCTTTATTAAAGATGGCCTCGTTTATTTTTATTTCGAAGAATCGAGAAGACGGTTATTAATTATTAAGGACTAAACGAAATACCATATCTCCGGGCTGTTGCTCGATAAAATCGCTGTATTGCACATAAAAAGCTACGCTTCCCGGCATGTAATCGTAGGTGTAAGTTTCGGTCCAAAGCAGCGCATTATCCTCATCTGCCTCGCCTTTATGTATCGTATAAGGTAGAGGGGTGATGACTTCGTTGTCTGCCCCCGGAGATTGTACCAAGTACCCCAAGACATATCCGTCGATATACAAATCGTCTGTAATATCTTTATTTTGGAACTCATACATGTAATACGTATTTAATCCGTCGGGCGATGTCACAAGTTGCCAGTCTTGCGATTTTACTGTGTAGGTGTAGCACTTCCAAAACATTCCTTCGCCCGGAACTCCCTGAGGACCTTGTGGTCCCATAGGACCCTCGCAGGAAAATAAAGTCAAACTCAATATAACCAAGAATAAAAACTTTTTCATAATTCTATTTAATTAATGGTTTCATGACAAACATAGCGAAAGGTGAGTGCAGGGGCAAACGGAAATCATATTTCCGAATTGGCTCTGCTGAACCGTATCCTATATTCTACAAATATAGATAAAGTATTTCAAATATAACAAGAAGTCTCAAAAAACGGTTCTGATTTCAGATATTTTTATTTTTTATGATAGTTGAATGGACCAATAATATTTTATGTGAAAAATATAGGGCGTAGCTATTTGAAGTATCTTTATGTTATAAAATGCTTATGCTCCTGTTTTAGCTCCTGAATAATTCGTACCTTTGTATCGTAATTGTGAAATTAGAGATTATGGCAGAGCGTAATTCGCCGTTGATACTTGGAACCGAGCCGATTGGCAAGTTGTTGATTCAGTATTCTGTACCGGCTATTATAGCGATGACTGTTACATCGCTATATAATATTATAGATAGTATATTTATAGGTCATGGGGTGGGTGCATTGGCTATCGCAGGTTTGGCAATTACTTTCCCGTTGATGAATTTGGTGGTCGCTTTTTGTACATTGGTCGGTATAGGCGGTGCTACTATCAGTTCTATTTTTTTAGGTCAGAAAGATAAAGTGCGAGCAACGGAGGTCGTACATAATGTTTTGATTATGTGTATAATCAATGCTGTTTGCTTTGGCGGTTTGACTTTTTTATTTCTTGATTCCATATTATTGTTTTTCGGGGCAAGTCACGATACATTGCCTTATGCTCGTGATTTCATGCAAGTAATTTTACTGGGGACTCCTATAACTTATGTGTTTATAGGGCTGAATAACGTAATGAGGGCTACGGGGTATCCTCGTAAGGCAATGTTTTCGTCATTGTTGACTGTGGGGTGTAATATTATTTTGGCTCCGATATTTATATTTTCATTCGATTGGGGAATACGGGGTGCAGCGTTGGCAACAGTCGTGTCTCAGACTGTCGCTATGGTGTGGGTGCTCGTTCATTTTGCGAACAAAAAAAACTTTATTCATTTTGACAGTCGGTACTCCCGGTTGAAAGTGCGGGTAGTCGCTAAAATATTTTCCATAGGCATGTCTCCTTTTTTGATGAATGTTTGTGCCTGTGTGGTGGTGATTTTTATTAATAATGCGTTGCAACATACTGGTGGAGATTTGGCTATCGGTGCTTATGGTATTGTGAACCGTACTTTGATGTTGTTCGTTATGATCGTTATGGGAATCACACAGGGAATGCAGCCTATCGTGGGGTATAACTATGGAGCCAAGCAATATGACCGTGTTCGCAAAACATTGCGATATGGGATTACGGCGGGTGTGGTCGTTACTACGGTGGGCTTTGTATTGAGCGAATTATTCCCCCATGCTATCGTGGCGATGTTTACAACCAGCGAGGAGTTGGTCGATTTGTCTGTGACCGGTCTTCGTATCAGTTGTGCCATGTTCCCGTTTGTCGGTTGCCAGATTGTAATTTCCAATTTCTTTCAGTCGATAGGTAGGGCTCCGGTATCTATATTTTTATCCTTATCGAGACAATTATTGTTTTTATTGCCGTTGTTGTTGATTTTACCGACTTACTGGTCTACGAACGGAGTTTGGTTGAGTATGCCTATCTCTGATTTTATCGCATTCGTGATAGCTGTTATGGCCTTGTGGATACATCAACGGAAAATCAGACAAAAATTTCAAACTGTTCAATCTTAAAAAAATAAAGCTATGAAAAAAAGATTAACTATCGCGCTAGTGGCGCATGATAATCGTAAGGCCGATATGGTAGAGTGGGTGAAACATAATGCCGAGTTGTTGTCTCATCACCATTTGGTTTGTACAGGTACTACCGGCCGATTGATTAAGGAGGCATTCGACGAATTGAATATTCCGGCCGATGTGACTTGTATGAATTCGGGTCCGTTGGGGGGAGATGCCGAAATTGCCGCATTGGTGGTTCGTCATCAAGTCGATTTGGCTATCTTTTTGATCGATGATTTGAATCCTCAACCACACGAGGCCGATATACAGATGCTGCTTCGTCAGTGTAGAGTACACAATGTACCTATCGCTTGCAACCGATACAGTGCCGATTTGATGATTACCAGTACTTTGTGGGACGATGATTCTTATAAACCCACAGAACCGAAATACGCTTATTTTCAAAGGTGAGGTTTGAGCATGTGATATAACAAAAGGCGATAGACCGTATCTCTATCGCCTTTTGTATATAACTACCCTTCGATTTCACTTAGTTCGAGCCAGCGTAATGTCTTTTCATCGAGGCTTTCGTTGATTTCCGACAATCTTTTGGATTGCAGCGTGAGTTCCTCTATGCTTAGGGTTCCGCTGCAAAGGTTCGTTTCGATTGTTTTTTTCTCTTCTTCCAGCGCAGCGATTTCCATTTCTAATTGTTCCAGCTCTTTTTTCTCTTTAAAAGAAAGGCGTCGTCGGGTATTGTCAGATGTATTTCTTTTTTCGGCAGTAGTTTTTTTATTGTCTTGCTTTGCTTTTTCTGCCTGTTCGCTTTTAGCCTTTTGTTCCTGTGTTTCTTTCCATTCACGATAATCGGTATAGTTACCGGGAAAGTCTTTTAGTTCTCCGTTTCCTTTGAACACAAGTAGGTGATCTACTACTTTATCCATGAAATATCGGTCGTGGGAGATGACAATGAGACACCCTTTGAAGTTACGGAGATAATCTTCAAGGACGTTAAGGGTAACGATATCCAAGTCGTTGGTCGGTTCGTCCAGTATCAAAAAATTGGGATTGCTGATGAGTATCGTACATAAATATAGTCGTCGGCGTTCTCCTCCACTCAATTTATATATATAGCTGTGTTGTGTCTCGGGGGTAAAGAGGAAATGCTGCAAGAATTGAGATGCGGACAACTTACGTCCGTCGCCAAGTGAAATTTCTTCTGCTATATCTCTTACGGCATCGATGACCTTCATCTGTTCATTAAAATGTAACCCATCTTGGCTATAATAGCCGAACTTTACCGTTTCTCCTATATCGAATCGTCCTCGATCGGGTTGAATTTCACCGACAAGCATTTTGATGAAGGTCGATTTTCCGGTTCCGTTGTTACCTACGATACCCATTTTTTCATAGCGGGCAAAAGTATAATCGAAGTTTTCGATTATTTTCAGGTCTCCGAATTTTTTACAGATACCTTTTGCCTCGAATATCTTTGAACCGATGTATGACGATTTTACTTCGAGCCGTACTTGCCCGTCTGATTTTTCCTGGCGGGCTTTCGCTTGTAATTCATGAAAAGCATCCACACGGTATTTTGCTTTTGTGCCCCGAGCTTGTGGCTGTCGCCTTATCCAGTCCAACTCGGTACGCATTAAATTACGGGCCCTGTCGATTTCGGCATTATGTATTTCTATGCGCTCTTCCCGTTTTTCAAGATAGTAGCTGTAATTACCGTTATAGTTGTATAGTGTATGATTGTCGATTTCGACAATTTGATTGCATACTCGATCGAGAAAATAGCGATCGTGTGTGACCATCAATAGGGTTATGTTGGTGCGGCGTAAAAATTCTTCCAACCATTCGGTCATATCGATGTCCAGATGATTCGTCGGTTCATCGAGAATGAGCAGGTCGGGTTCGGTAATTAAGACATTGGCTAACGCCAGTCGTTTCAGTTGTCCGCCGGACAATTCTTTTACAGGTTGATCGAAATTGTTGATTTTGAGCTGCGAAAGAATTTGTTTGGCTCTTTGCTCGTAATCCCATGCTTTGTAGTGGTCCATGCGGTCGAGCAGTTCTTGCAGGCCGATAGGATCATCGGTTTGTAGGGCCTGTTCATATTCGGCTATTAAACGAACAGTGTCGTTGTCGGACTGGAAACAGGCTTGTATAACCGTGAGTTCTGGCGGATAGGAGGGGGATTGTTCCAAGTATCCTACCCGTAAACTATTCCGGAATACAATGTTTCCACTGTCATAATTTTCTTTTCCCGCCAGAATATTCAGTAAAGTCGTTTTCCCCGCTCCATTTTTGGCAATTAATCCTATTCGGTCTCCTTCACCGATACCTAACGATATATTTTCGAAAAGAATTCGGTCTCCGAACGACTTTGTGAGATTTTCTATTTGTAAGTAGCTGATCATTACTTTGTATTAAATACCAGTCAAATTTACGATAAATGTTGTGATTGGACAAATGGGAAAGAGCAGTCTTCATGAAAGTTTTAACGATTTAGGGCGTAATAGAAAAATTGCGCGAGTGTTTTGCATTGTTAATTTATTCTTTTTTTCGAATTCTATGGCTTGTATCGGGTTAAAAATCTTTTTTGTCAAAAAAATAACCCTAAAAAGTTTGAGTTTAAGAATAAAGTTTTACCTTTGCAAAGTTTGATTGTGCTCAATGATACAAAAGTCTTGAGTTTTACCAATCTTGTTATCCTATCTATCTACCTGAAACACAACACACAAACGCCGACATTATCCGTTATTGCAAGACTGTTAAGCATTTGGTCGGAAGTGCAGAGTCTTGCGGGAAAAATCCATTTTTTAGATAATAGATTTGAATGAAAATTCCCACGCCATGTTGGAAGTGTTCAGAGGCTTCATAGCTTTTCTGTAAGATTTTTTTGTATGAAAAGTCGATTATATTTGTCTATATGTAAAATATACTTTACATTTGTGCCATAGCTATTTCTTTTATCGATTACTTAAAATAATTGTTATTATGGAAAAAATCTTTTTGTTGCCTAATGGCTTTAAGAAAGTCGGCTGGATTATTCTGGTTCCAACATTTGTGCTGGGAGTATTGATGACGATAGACGGTTATAATGGTTTTCCATCTTTTTTGTTACCTGAATGGATTCCTTTGGCTATGAAAAGAGTACTGACTTCGGATTGGGTTGGAAAAATATTGAATAATGTCGCCATTATAGGCATTTGCTTGGGTTGTTTATTTGTGGCATGTTCACGTGAGAGAGTCGAAGATGAATTAATCGGGCGGATAAGATTGAACTCGTTGTTGATAGCCTTGTATATCAATTCGTCTGTTTTGATTATTTTATCTCTTTTTTGTTACGAGCTTCTGTTTTTGAATGTCTTGGTCTTTAATATGTTTACGAATATTATTATTTTCTTGATTGTCTTTGAAATGAAATTGTGGAAACTTAAAAAGTCGTTGAGAGATGAAGAATAGAATACGAGTGGAACGTGCCGAACTTCGTATAACCCAGCAGCATTTGGCCGATGTAGTAGGGGTGAGCCGACAAACCATCAATGCAATCGAGACTGGTAAATTTGTGCCTTCTACGGTGTTAGCGTTGAAAATAGCCCAAGTATTCAATAAATCGGTAGAGCAAGTTTTTCAACTGGAACCAAGTGACTGAAATGGAATGTTCTGTGAAGAACAGGGATTTGGATAAACGAGAAAAGCCTGTCGCATGCGACAGGCTTTTTATTATATTATAGAGGATCGTATCCCGCTTCTCGGGCTAATGATTTGTCTTCGTTTACTCCCGATCCCAGCGTTGTGAGCATGTCGCCCATCAATAGTCCGTTTACTCCGGCCGATAGTGCTTGCTTTTGTGTTTCTCTGGATAATCTCGCCCGCCCTCCGGCAAACCGAATGAACGTCCGTGGCAGTATGAATCTGAAAATTGCGATTGTAACTAAAATCTCCTCGTCGCTGATGGGGGGCATGTGTTCCAAAGGTGTTCCCGGTATGGGATTCAATATATTCATGGGAACCGAACAGACCCCTAATTCTTTTAGTTCAAAAGCTAATTCGATACGTTGTTTCATATTTTCTCCCATACCGATGATTCCACCGGAACAGATTTCCATTCCTAACTCTTGGGCTGTCCGAATCGTTTCTTTTTTTTGTTCAATGGTATGTGTGGTACATAGCTCGGAAAAATAGGACGAGGCTGTTTCTAAGTTGCAGTGGTAGCGTTTTACTCCGGCGGCTTTCAGCTTTTCTAATTCTTCTCGTTTCAATAGTCCCATAGAGGCGCAAAGGTGTAAGTGGGTTTCTTCTCCCATTTTTCGATAAATATCGCAGAAATAGTCTATTTCCGAGGCTTTTATCCTTCTCCCGCTGGTGACCAAAGACAATCTTTTTATTCCTTGTTGTTCGTTCAAACGGGCAATGGATATAGCTTCATGTATAGGTATGGCGTCGTATGTTTCTATTTGGGTGTGATGATGGGCCGATTGGGCGCACCATTTGCAGTTTTCGGGACAATGACCAGAACGGGCATTGATGATCGAGCAAGTATCAAGCGTTTTATTACAGAATTTTTTACGGATTTCGTCGGCAGCAGTATATAGGTCCGAACGAATGGCTTTTTGTGCTAATTCTAATGCTTCGTCGGGGGTAATTTCTCCGCCGGCAAATATACGCTCTTTAATTTTTTGCAACATGATTCCTTTTTTGTGAATGGGCTATTATTTATAGGATACAAATGTAAATTTTTTTAGGAACAATACAGGCCGAGACTTTTATAAAATTATGGAGAAAAGATTTATTGTGAAATATGTTTTTTTAAATTGTCTCGTTTCTAAGTAGATAGAAAATTTTGTGCATTTTTTTGTGGAATGCTATTGTTATCTAAGAAAAAATATCTACTTTTGTGCCCGGGTAAGTCCTATACGGCCAGCTCCCTGTGAATCCCCCAGGGTTTGACCGCAGCAAGGGTAGCCGGTTGTAGCGGCGCGATGTAGATAGCTTACCCACCTGCCGATATAGCTCAGTTGGCCAGAGCACGTGATTTGTAATCTCGGGGTCGTGGGTTCGAATCCCTCTATCGGCTCAAAGGACACTCTAAAAAGAGTGTCCTTTTATTTTTGTTTCAGTCATTCTTCTTTTGGAATATCCAAGAACTTTAATTATTTATATGTGTTTAAATTACAACTATTGTTGTTAAATGTCTTGGTTATGAAAAGATTCGCATTTTATCTCCTTCCTATACTATTATGTTTTGCAGTGGGATTGTCGGCCAGTTATTTTCAGTCTGATTCTATTTCTGAGTGGTATCCATTGCTGAATAAACCGGTTCTTACTCCGCCCAATGGAGCTTTTCCTATTGCATGGAGTATCATTTATATTTGTATGGGACTTTCATTGGGGCACTTGATAGAAAGGGGGGCGGATAAAACCTTGTCGGTGTTATGGGGGATACAGTTAGTCGTTAATTTCTTATGGAGCTTATTATTTTTCGCATTTAGAAATCCGTTTTTGGGATTGGTAGATATTTTATTACTCGATATTTTAGTGTGGATTTATATATCAAGGGCATATCGAAAAGAGAAAGCGGCGGCACTGTTATTTGTGCCATATTTCTTGTGGCTTCTTTTGGCTACATATCTTAACGGATATGTATATTTGTACAATTAAAAAATTCTTCTTATGGAAATAATACATGATTTGTCGAGAAAACAGTTTCAGACTGTCGCTGACGGGAAAACTGCATACGTGTCGTATGATCTTGTCGATGGTTGCTTGAATATAGAACATACGATTGTCCCCCGGGAAATTGAAGGGCGGGGTATCGCTGCCGCTTTGGTGAAGGCTGCTTATGACTATGCGCTTGACCATGACTTACTTCCGGTTGCGACATGCCGGTATGCGACAGTCTGGTTGGATCGGAATCCTCAATACAAAGATAAGGTTTCGTCTATGAAATAGTTTAGCGGTCTTTTCAGCAAAAACCGATTCTATTTCTAAGAGTCTGTCTTTCATCTATTTCAAAGCAAGCTACATCGGCATGTGTGATTCTGTTTCGTGAAAATTTTATGCCCGCCTCACCGAGTCGGAGATAGGCGTTTTGCATAATGGTTCGCGATATGATTTTCATGGTTCGGGCGTTTGCATAACAAGAATATTGGTCGGAACAAAGGTATTCTATGTAATGCTGCATGATACTTTCTGCTTTTTGTTCAAAAGAGAAATCTTTGTCCGATAGCATTTGTTTCAGGATTTCGAATAACTCTTCCGAGGTATAGTCTTCGAAAATTAAAGTGTGGTCGACTTCGTGAGCGCCGTTACCAATTAACTGTTCTACCAAATCTTGCCGGGGAGCCTGGTTCTCGGCAATGATGAGAGCATGAGCTCCGGGCATGGCAGAGGTGTATCCTGCTAACTTGATTCGTAGTTGTTCGCTATCGAATGTGTTGTATGCATTTTTGAATTTCGGAGAGTCGCCATCGATGAATAAAAGTCCCTGTCGTGACTTTTTCATGGCATCTTGTAGAACTTCGTCCACTTTATAGTCGGGGACATTGTAGAGCTGTTCTCCTTTTATTTCTATAAATTGTCCGTTGCCGAGTATGTTCATGGCTTTCAGTAAGTCGGACATAATTTCAGCGACTGTGCTTTTTCCGGTTCCTGTATTTCCAGCAAAGCTCCATTTCAAAGGGATTTCCCCAAAGAAATTTTTTCCGTTCTCGTGTAATAGCCGGGCGATCTTTACAAAGTTATGGATTGCGGCTTTTACATTGGATAATCCGATCATTCTGTCGAGTCGGGTTAAGCATTCATCTATGGTTTGTTCATCGAATTTCTCCGAAGATATGATTATTTTTTCATCGGTATTATCGGGTATATCTTCTTGTTCGATGGTGACGAGCGACCGTTTGTCGGGATTCCCCGAATCGTATATTCCGCTTTGAGCCAAACGAGTGGCCATAGCCGGAAGTATTTTCGAAGAGATAAGTCTGTTGACATAGCGGGCGTTCCCGAAATGGCGGTCTCTGTTTCGATGGTCTTTTTTTATCAGTTCTAATAGAGTTTGACGAGCAGAGTCGGTTATTTCGTACCCTTCGCGTTGTATGGTGAGGTCGGCTATCTCCAATAATTCTTCGGGTGAATAATCTTCGAAGTGAAATGTAAAAGGAAATCGGGATTGCAAGCCGGGGTTCGATTCCAAAAGCAGTTTCATTTCTGCCGGATATCCGGCGAGAATAACGATTGTCCCGAAGTTGTCGTCCGACAGTTTCGGTAATAATGTTTCTATGACTCTGTTTCCGAAGTCGCGTTTGTCTCCATCTTTGTCATTGGTAAACAGACTGTAAGCCTCGTCTATGAAAAGGACCCCTCCTTTGGCGGCTTCGATGGCAGCTTCGGTTTTTTGTTCGGTCTCTCCCAACCATTTGCCCACCAATTTGCTACGGTCGGTACGTATGACGTGACCTTTTTCGAGTAACCCCATTTTGTGGAAAATCTCACCGATGAAATCGGCAACGGTTGTTTTCCCTGTTCCCGGGTTTCCGGTAAAGACCATGTGAAGGGGTGGTATCGAGGCTTTTAACCCGGCTCTTTTGCGTGCGGCCAATAGTTTTACATAGTTGAGATGTTCGGCAATGCTCTGTTTCAGATTGTTTAGCCCGATCATCTCTTGTAAAGAGTCCATGGCGTCTTTTTCTTTTGTCGGGTCTATCTCTTTTTTTTCTCCGATCGGGGGGCGTGTCTGTATGTTGAATAGATTATATTCTCCTTCTTCTTCGTTCCCAATGCGAAACGGAGCATTCAATACTTTTTCTCCTAAGAAATAGATCTCGACGGCATATTCTCCGTTTTCATAATCCGAGAAGTCGACGGGTTCTTGGAATGTCCATAGCCGGTTTCTTTCTTCGTCGTCTTGTGAAATGAAAGTTCCGACCGTTTCGTATTTGGTTAATCCGGTTTGAGTACGGATTTTTATTTCATATTCATACGATTTGTCCGTGTCTTTTAGTTTGCTTATCCCGCAGAATCCGATATAATAGTTGCTATGTATACTCGGGTTTATGCTTGTGTAGGAGATGATAGGACGGTCTGGGTCGGGAGCGATGCTTTCGTTTTTGAACAATAGATAATTGTTTACCTCGAAACATTCGTCGTATTTCTGGGGCAAAGATATAAAAGTCGCGCTTTTGGTTGTATATTCTTCTTTGTCGGAGAGTCGGGATAGGCAGTAAATCCATGAGCCTTCTCTGTTTTCTCTTTCAGGAAGAGCGAAATATGCCGATGGACTGGCGTAGTTTTCGGTGTCGATCGGCATGGAAATTTGAGTTTCTATGTAGGAGCTTCCATCGGGGGCAATTAGTTCTGCTAAAAAAGTTTCGTCCCAAGCATCTATTGTAGCAGATTCGTTTTGTCCTATGCATTCTGTCGAAATGAATAGATATTCTCCTTCATCAACACTGAATTGTGTGCGTAGTGAATCTCTGGGTATTTGTTCTTTTGTGTCGCATATGGAGAAAAAAGTATTTTTAAAGATGATATGATGGCTGGTATTAGACGGGGAATTATCGCTTTCTTCTTCATCTTCCGTCTCCTCTTCTGATAATTGACTTTGAATAAACTCGTCGAGTAAACGATCAAATTCGTTGTCCGGTAAATCATTTTCGTTTTCGGCTTGCAATTCACTATTGGATAATGAATCCAATACAGATTCGGTTTCGTCGATATTATCTTTGATAGATTGTAGCAGCTCTTCGAGGCATGCTATTTTTTTGTCCTTTTCGTCCATAGATCGGGTGTTTTCCGGTATGAGTTTGTGGGGCGAAGATAGTTATTTGTCATTAAAGAGGCAAATCGGTAGTTATCGAATGAATTCTATCAGTTTGTATTTTGCCTCCCATGTAATTAAAAACGGGATAAATTTTCAAATTTTATCCCGTTTTTAATGTGCGTGCTTGGCTATGAAAATTTTTAGAAAATTTCTGTAACAATACGAATGTCGCTTCGGTCGGTAAATTGTAAAGTGAACCAGATCTGCCCGGCATCGTTTACTTTTTCTATGGAAACCGTGCAAGCCTCGTATTGTATGGGTGTATTGTCATTGTCACGGGTAGCCATGATTCCATTGTTCAAAATCCCTTTTTGGGAAAAATCGCCTTGTGCAGAAAATCGTAAAAGTTTCCCTGTTTCGACATAAGTAAATCCATAGGAGCGTGTCGATTTGTCTGTCGGAGAGCCGGTTATATCCATGCCGGGTTCGCAGCTCACTTGGAGTCCTGCCGTTTCTTCCGTTTTGACGGTCGAGCCGGATATCCATGATTCTATTCGGGGCGTGGAGTCGATAGTAAAGCCCATTTGATAGGAGTTTGCCGAAATGGTAAACGAGTAGTTGTGGCTTTCTCCTGAGTCGAGGATAACGGTTAGAGTCGCTTTCCCTTCTTTAATAGCTGTCACTGTGAGTATTTTTCCCGACAATTCATAAGAAATTGCGGAGTTATTGGTCGTTATGGTATAACTTGTCGAGTTGGGTAGCTTGATAGATACCGACTCGTCTACCCGTAAAATAAAGTCGGTTGGTTGACTCTCGTTCTTATCGTCTTTACAGGCCGAAAAGAAAAGGAGGGCTGTTGCGATTGTTAGGATATAACGGATATATTTAGCTGCATTCATGATTGATAGTAATTTTTATTCTATGATTTGTACACGCATTTTCCCTGTTCCGTAAATAGTCGTGAATTGTATTGTGTGAAGCCCTGCGGACAATTCGGAAGGAGTGAGATGTGTGGCCGGTTTTCCGTCCACAGTCCATTGTGTATCCAAGTTCATGTTTAGCATCAGGCGCACTGGTTCGTCGCTTTTCTTGTAGGTCGATTTTATGTCGATGATTCTCAAATAGGAGGCATCGGACAAGAGTACAGTTCCAGAAATGGTTATGTCTACGGGGGCAGATAATTCGTCGCTCGATAATCGGAGTGTCACATTGCGAGTCCCGATCGACCGGGGAGAAAAGGTTATGACGAGGTTGATTCCGGTCGTATTTAATTCATGAGCCGGCAGATTGGACATTCCCAAAGAAAAATCTCCCGAATCGTTATTCAATAGTTTTGCTGTAATATCTGTTGTCAGATTTTTCCCTTTGATGTATATCTCTTTATCTTTCGATGTTTCGGTTCCGATGTATCCGAATTCGATTTTGTCGTTCGATATGCTGATACTTGGGGCGGAGGTGGATTGTCCCGAAAAACTGAATTCATAATTTGTCGAGTCGCCCCAGATATACTCTACCATATTGGGATAGTCTATGAAAGGATTTCTGTTTCCTTGAAAACTGTATACGGCGTTGTTGCGGTCTATTTCTTTTTGACTGACAGGGTCTTGTCGATGCCATTTCAGTAATAGGGACTGTCCATAGGCATTCAGTGTGGGGTAACTGTTTTGTGCGAACATGGATAGGGCAGAAGACTTCCATGAATAGTCTTGATAGCAGGTTACGAAGTATAAATACATGCGGGCGAAGTCGCCTTTGTATTCGTCTGCGGGCTCAAATAGGTTGGTTGCTCTACCGTTGGCTTGTCCGGTTCCCACTTTGGTAACACCATTGTCGAACAAAGGAGAATCGACCTCTCCCAATGGATAATTGCTTTTGGCCATGTTGGCATCGGCATCGGAAGGTGTCAGGTGGTGTAAATCGTAGGAACCGTCGTATTTAAATCGGGTAAGAGGAGTGGCTGTTTCATCGTAAGCATCTCCCCACCAACTTTTGGGTACGCTGTGCTCGATGTTCATGCCTTTCGTTGCTCCTGCTCCGTTCGGAAAGTTATAAGAGTTGTTGGAATACATATCCCATACTTTTTTGTTGGGACGGACATCACTTTTTTTAAAGACTGTCCATGTACATGCTATTTGGTTGTAATCGCGAGACCCATAGGGAAGCCGGGTATGGTTTTTCAGGAGATTATGTAGCTCTGTTTTTAGTTCAGCGCCGTTTTTCCCTTCCAGAGAGTTGGGATAATAGTCTCGGGGCATATCGGCCAGCAAAGAGAAAATAGAACCGCATATAGCGGTGAAAATCATTACATATCGTTTATTCATGCTGCTTTAATAAAAAGGGGTTCAAAGGTAATCAGAAACAATGGAACAGCCAAGTCTTTTATTTGTTTTAGGTTTTCTTATTGTTTGGCACTCTTTCTTTTCGATATATATTGTCGATATTATCTCTATTTTTGGCTTTTTTCCACATAAATATTGCCGCAAAAGTGATACCTTTGTAGCCTATATGTACATTGGAAAACGATATTTTGATGGAGAAGAATAATACACAAAAGGGAATCGTTCAATTCGCTATGGAGGCGGGAGCCTATATGGGGCTCTATTTCGTGGTGAAATTTATATTTGCTGTGTTGAGTTTGAATTATCCTTTTTGTAATGTCGTTTCTACTATAATGTTGCTATTTGTCCCGTTGGTAGTTTTCTTCATGATGCGTAAGTTCAGTAATCAAAATGAAGGAGGCAGCTACTTCTCTCAATTGTGGATGATGGGTATTTTGCTTTTCTTTTTTGCCTCGCTTATCAGTGGTTTGGCACAGTATATTTATTATGTTTATATCAATCCAGAATATATAAAATCTCAGCTTTCGGCTGCTGTAACTTTGTTGGAATCATTAAATATGACAAGTGATCCTTCATTGTTGGAGGCTGTAAAAACCGGTTTGGAACAGGGGAATATTCCGTCTCCTATGGCAGTCGTTATTCAGCAAATGTGGGTGAATGTATTTTTCGGTTCTTTATTGTCGGCAGTAATGGCATGGCTCGTTTCTGTTTGGTTTAAGTCAAGTAAAACAAAGAAATAGGAATATGGATATTTCGGTAATAGTCCCTTTATATAATGAGGCGGAGTCTCTTCCTGAATTGACTGCGTGGATCGAGCGGGTAATGGAGGAAAACAAGTTCTCGTATGAAATTTGGTTTATTAACGATGGGAGTACCGATGACTCTTGGCAAGTGATTGAGTCGTTGCGAGAAAAAAATTCTCGTGTTAAGGGTGTGAAATTCAGGCGGAACTATGGCAAATCTCCGGCGCTTTATACCGGATTTCAAAGAGCCGAAGGCGATGTCGTTATTACTATGGATGCCGATTTGCAAGACAGCCCCGATGAAATCCCCGAATTGTATCGTATGATTGCGGTCGAGGGGTATGACCTCGTTTCGGGCTGGAAGAAAAAGCGTTACGATCCGTTATCCAAGACTATCCCCACTAAATTGTTCAATGCGACAGCTCGTAAAGTGTCTGGCATAAAAAATCTGCACGATTTTAATTGCGGGCTGAAAGCGTATAAAAAAGAGGTGATAAAAAATATAGAGGTTTATGGCGATATGCATCGTTACATTCCTTACTTGGCTAAGAGTGCCGGATATAATAAGATTGGGGAGAAGGCTGTCCATCATCAGGCTCGCAAATACGGTAAGACGAAATTCGGATTGGATCGTTTTGTAAACGGGTATCTCGATTTAATTACGCTATGGTTTTTTTCGCGTTTCGGGGTAAAACCTATGCATTTTTTCGGGCTGTTGGGTAGTTTGATGTTCTTTTTAGGACTTATTTCTGTCATTGTTGTGGGGGCGAATAAGTTATATTGTTTATATAATGGTTTACCGTATCGGCTGGTAACCGATTCTCCTTATTTCTATTTGGCGTTGACAGCTATGATTTTGGGTACACAATTGTTCCTTGCCGGTTTTTTGGGAGAACTTATTTCTCGAAATTCGAGTGAAAGAAATAATTATCAGATAGAAACCGAAATTAAGTAATTAACGTAAGTCTTGAATTTATGAACGGTTTGAAAGAAAACGAATGTCCCGATTTGCTTACATTGGTGAAGGTTAGGAGTTCGGTGCGATCTTTTAAGTCTTCGAAGGTCGAGCGGGCTAAACTCGAATATATTTTGGAGGTGGCAAGACTGGCTCCGTCGGCTGTGAATTTTCAACCGTGGGCTTTTGTCGTGGTTCGTGACCCGGAGAAGCTAAAAGCTTTGTACGATTGTTATCCACGTGAATGGTTCGCGTCGGCTCCGATGTGTATAGTTGTTTGCGGAGACCATAGTACGTCGTGGAAGCGTTTGTCCGATAATAAGGATTTTTGTGATGTCGATATAGCGATAGCAACCGAACATTTAGTTTTGGCTGCTGCCGAACAGGGGTTAGGTTCTTGTTGGGTTTGTAATTTTGATGTGCAGCGATGTAAAAAGATTTTGAATTTGCCCGATTTATGGGAACCTATGGTTCTTTTGCCGTTGGGCTATCCTGCCGAGGGTGTGGAGACGGAGAGAAAAAGAAAACCATTTAATGATGTGGTGAGATGGGAAGACTTTTGAGTTTTATCGAAGGAGTTCTATTTTTATGTGTATGTTGCTTAGTTTTAAGTAACTGTGGCAGTAATGGTTGTGTGGATAATCGTAGTAGTATTCCTTTGGCTCAATTTTATTCTTATGATGCACAAGAGATGGCTTTGTCTGTCGATTCCATTTCAATTTTCGGTATAGGACAGCCAACCGATTCTATGTTACTCGATTCGGCGGTTGCCGTAACACAAGTTTATCTTCCGTTGCGGTTTACACAAGACTCGACGCAATATGTCATTCATTACGAACAGCAAGGTCTTTCGTCTCCTCGTTATAACGATACGCTCACATTTGTTTATCGGTCGTATCCCTATTTCGTGTCGATCGATTGCGGGGCGATGTATAATTTTGTTATCGATACGTGTCGGTATACACGTAATATACTTGACTCTGTTTCTGTGACAGTCCCGGAGATCACGAATAAAAATGTGGAGAGTATACGGATTTTTTATACAGTTCAAACCCAGACCCCAGATGAGGAGTAAAATTTTCATATTGTTTTTAGGGGTAATCTTTGCGTCGGTTGCGCAACGACGGGTGACACCTGTCGATCCAACAGCGAAAAGGGAAATTGTACCGGTGCAAACGGATAGTGTCGTTGCGGAGCCGGAAGAGCCAGAAATAAAGGGGTATCTTTATCCCTTGTTTAATGGTCTCTCCGTAAATGTCAACATTCTTGACGGGATCACAAATTTATTCGGACAAAGTTATGGCAATTATGAAATAGCGGCAGAATTGGATTTGCATAATCGTTTTTTCCCAGTATGGGAAATCGGGATCGGACATGCCGATAATACTCCCGAGGGGTTGAACTTTACATACAGGAATAGAGCTTCTCTTTATAATCGTGTAGGAATGAACTACAATTTCGGATATAATAAAACTGCAATGAGTTTTTTCTATATCGGTATTCGGTATGGCTTTTCTTTTTTTACGTATGATATAGATAATATTTTAGTAGAGTCACCTTATTGGGGAGAATCTGAAAAACTACAAATTACCGGACAGAAATCATGGGCTCACTGGGGTGAGTTGTTGGGAGGGCTTCGGGTGCAAGTGTATAAAAATTTTTATATGGGGTGGACTGTTCGTTATCGATTGATGTTCAGCCATAAAAAGAATACTTATTCTCAACCGTGGTATATACCGGGATTTGGAACGGACAGTTCTCCGTTTGGATTTACTTATACGGTAGGTTATCGATTTTCTTTCGGGAAAAAAGAAAAGAAAATAGAGTCTCAACCAGTTGCAGAATGACGATATGGGTATGTTGGAATCAATAGAGAAGATATTGCACGATGTTGCCGATCTATTTTCTGCCAATACGGAAGCAGGGCATAATGTGGTTTATGTAATCTTGATCGTTTTGATAGCCATTTTGTGCGATGTGCTTTGTAAGTTGCTAATAAATAGATTGCTACTTCCAATCATTCGCCGTACAAAATTTGAATGGGACGATCATTTATATGACAAGAAGGTGGTGTCGAGGCTGGCTGCGTTGGCTCCAGCTTTTATTCTATATGCATTTTTGCCTTCGGCGTTTGATATAGAGAGTAGTTGGTATATACTTATCGATCGTATATGCAAGGTTTATATCATAGCTCTTATTCTTCGATTCTTGAATGGTGTGCTGAATGCATTTCTCGATATTTTTAATGGAAAGGAAAGTTTACGCCATTATCCCATAAAAGGTGGTGTGCAGACCATACAGGTTATCTTATTTTCAATTGGTTTTATCAGTATAATAGGAACAATTATAGATCAATCTCCTGCTCGTTTGTTTGCCGGATTGGGTGCATCCGCTGCGATTCTCATGCTGATTTTTAGGGATACGATATTGGGGTTTGTAGCCGGAATACAGCTTTCGGCAAATAATATGTTACATAAAGGAGATTGGATAACGGCTCCGGCATATAATGCTAATGGTATCGTACAAGATGTGACTCTCAATACAGTAAAAGTTTTGAATTTTGATAATACGACGACCACTATTCCGCCATACGCTTTGGTGACAGGCTCTTTTACCAATTGGCGAAGTATGTTTGAAGGAGGAGGGCGTCGTATCTCCCGGCAGATACTTTTGGATATAAATAGTATTTCTTTTCTCCGTGAAGAGGATTTACTTCGATTTAAGGATCATTTTTTGATCGGTGAGTTCGTTGTTCAGCGGTTACACTCTATTCAACAGGCTTGTAACTCTGGAAATTCTTTTTTGGCAGAGGAACTTAGGGTTACGAATAGTATGTTGTTCAGAGTTTATTTGGAAAACTATATACGTCAAATGGGAAAATCCAATCTCGATATGCTTTATATGGTACGTTATCTGCCTATGGCGGAGCGAGGACTGCCAGTAGAACTTTACTTGTTCTCTGCGGAGAAAACATGGAAGATGTATGAGGCCGTTGTAGCAGATTTGATCGACCATACCATAGCCGTGACAGCCGAGTTTGGGTTGCGTTTGTATCAATCACCGGGAAGTTATGATATACAATGCCTTCGGGAAAGAGTAAATCAAATATAGGAAAAATGAGAAATTCTAGACGATATGTTTTTATAATTACTTGTAATGTAGAAAGTTATTTTTATTTACAGTTTATAGGTTAATATTTATGAACGATTGTTTGCGCGTATTAATTCATAGAAAAAAATTAAATGATAATTAGGGTGTATTCTTATTCCTGCTTATATTTATTCCGTAGATTAAAAGAGCTTTGGTAGATATTTTTATAGTGCTATGATTTCTAAATATATAATAAGGGCTTTGTATAAGAAATATTCAAAACCTCCGCGAAATTTTTCCGAGTTGAATATCGATGAATTTGTATCTATTTGCGGCGATTCATACGGTATTACCGTCGACGATGTGTCTATGACATTCGGCCAGATGAGTGAAGATAATCCGTTTCGTACCATTTTGTTGCGTAATATATACGGTATAGAGAAATTCGAATATCACATGGCGTTGGTTTCTTCATCATACATTCTGTTTTTTAGTCGAGAAAGTTGTGATGTAACTGTTCATTTTAAGCCGGAATCAACCTCCTGGCTGAAACGTTTTTGCTGGTGGGTTAAATTCCGGCTTTTACATCTAAATTAATTAGTAAATAACGGGTTCTTTTTTGGCCGTTTCATTTTTCCATTTCTGGGCATATTCTTCCAGTGTATGTCCGATAATTGTCCCGATTTTTCGATAATTCATTTCATCGAGATTTGCTAACGATACTCGTATAGACCATCGAGGTCCATCGAATCCATCACCGTTCAGAACGACTACACCGGCTTCTTTGGCTAATCTAATGACAAAGTCGAGTGGTTCGTAATTTTTTTCGAGATACTCGGCAAAGTCTTTTCCATATAATTGGGTTGCCCATACCATAATATCGATTTCGGAATAGTACCCGGCCCGCAAGCTATCGGGAAGTAATTTGAACCCGGTCTTTTCCCACATGGCTGTCAGTCTATTGGTTATCATCTTTTGCAATTTGTTTTTGTATATGTCTTGCATATCGCAAAGAGAGAAGAGAGCGAAGAGTGACATTTGTATTTGTTGAGGAGTGGATAACCCTGCCGTGTGGTTAAGTGCTACCAACCTACTGTCGGCGACCAATCGATCGATAAATAAAATCTTGTCGGGATTGAGGTTGATACTATCGTATCTGTCGTGTAGTTCTTTTCGTTGTTTTTCGGGAAGAAGTGCTATTTGAGCATCGAATACGTTGTGGCGGGCAATAGCGATAGTCGCTAATCTCCAACCGGTGGCCCCGAAATATTTTGAGAAAGAATATACACAAGCCGTGTTATAGGGCAGTTCATACATAAGAGAACGGAAATGGGGCACGAATGTACCATATACATCGTCGGTTATAATCATGAGGTTGGGATTGTTTTCCCGTACGATTTTTATTATTCTCTTGTGGGTCGCTTCATCTAAACTGTATGAGGGAGGATTGCTCGGATTGACCAAACAGAGCAGTTTTATAGAAGGGTCTTTTAGCTTATCTAATTCATTCTCGGGATATTGCCAAGTATGATAGCCTTCTTTCGTCAGTTGTGAGGCTTGTATATTGACTACGTCGAAATTAAATTCTTTTAGTTGGGGAATTTCGATATAAGGCGTAAAGATAGGAGTCATGAGAGCTATTCGGTCACCTTGTAATAACAGTTTATTTGCTTTCAGCGAATTGAAAAGATAGCACATAGCAGCGGTTCCACCTTCTGTCGCGAAAAGATCGTAGTGGTCGGGAGATGTTTGTCGGTCGCACATTTCTTGTATTAAATACTTTTCAACGATCAATTCGGTGTATTTGAGTATACGGTCCGGGTCGGGATATTGGTCGCCTATGATGCCATCGACCCATTCATGAATCAAGTCATCGGCATTTATGCCTTCTTTCGTGAGAAACTGAACACTTTCGTTCAACAAATGTGCTGCCGGTGTTTTTTCGTGATGTTTGAGAAAATTTTCAAACCGTTTGGCTATTTCTTCTTTTTGAGGCATTCCGGCGATACCTTCTTCGGGAAGTTCAAATGTGAGTTTTGCTTCTTCGACAGCAAAAGTACCTAAGAGGAAAAAGGCCTCCCTCGCGACTGTGTTTATCCAATTAGGATTTCCCCGACCTGCATTTAAGAATTGGCAGACGGCTTTCTGGTCGCACTCTTTGGCATAGGAAATTAGATCATTTTTTATTTCGAAGGGACTCATCTGTTCCAGTCCTTGTTCGAATCTTTTGCCGTAATCGGCCATGGCACGAGGCAGTTTTTCTTGACTTTTCATAATTGTTACGAGTATTTGTTTATATATATGTCTTTTGTTTATGCAGAGAGAAGGACTAAGACGACGCCCCCTAAAATGAGCAGAGTATTACCGATAGCATAAGTTACCGTGTATCCCATAGCCGGTAACGTGCTTCCAAGACTTTCTTGGATAGCTCCCAACGCCGCAGTTGTGGTACGGGCTCCCGCGCAGCAGCCTAAATTTATAGCTGGTCGGAATTTGAATACTTTCGCACCGATAAGCAATCCTAATAATAACGGTATTGTAGTGGCTAAAACTCCGGCAATGAATAGCATGAAACCTGCTTCACGGATTCCGGACAGGAACGTGGGGCCCGCGGTTATTCCTATAACAGCGATGAACATATTCAAACCTAAGTTATTGAATATCCAAACTGCTGGTTCGGGAACTCGTCCGAAGGTCGGGTGTTTGGTGCGTAACCAACCGAAGAATAACCCAGAGAGTAGAGCTCCGCCACTTGTACTCAAACTGATAGGAACACCACCTAAATGAATGGTTAGAGCTCCGATGATACCGCCGATGAGGATACCGAGACCTACGAATATCATATCGGTTTTATTGGTAGGCCGGTCGACATATCCTAAGGTGGGGGCTGTTTCGCTTATTTCTCGTTTTAGTCCTACGATTTCCAGTGTGTCGCCTTTATACAATACAGTTTTCGGATAGACCGGTATTTCTACGCCCGAACGCTTTATCTGTTTGATAATGATTCCGTGCATACAGGGTAACGAACGGAGATGACGAACTGTTTTTTTATGAAGTTCTTTGTTGGTAAGTAGTACGAAAATATCTTCCACGGGGAAGTCCAATAGTTCTGGATCGAAAATCTCCGGCCCTATCCAGCTTTCGTCTTCTATGATGGTTTCCCGTCGTCCGCTTAAAACCACTTCATCGCCTTGTTTAAGAACTGTTTTTGGGGTTATGTCGAGGACTTCTCCATCGATTCGGACACGTTCGACGAAGACTCTTCTTCCCATCTCCTTAATATGTTTTTCTATTTCTTTTACCGTTTGTGGAGTTTTGAACCAGTCCGATTCTATTTTGTAGGCCCTGAATACAACCGGTCGGTTGGCATTCATGAGTGCCGGATCGTTTTCTTCGTTGTCTTGTTTCAGTTCTTTTTCAAGTGCCCGGGTATCGTTTTTTACTTTTTCGAGTCCACCGAGTAACCGAGGACCGAGTGTACCTAAGATGTAAGCCGAGCCTATGGTTCCGAAAATGTAAGTGACGGCATAGCAAACCGGTATGATATTCAACCATTCTTGTTGTTTTTCTGCTGAAATTCCAAGAGTACCGATGGTGTCTGTTCCAACTCCGATGGCTGCCGATATGGTTTGTGCTCCGGCAAACAGACCTATGGTCATACCTGCATTATAACCCATGATTTTGGCAATTAAGTAGGTAGAGCCTATACAGACAATGCCGAATATACAAGCGAATATAACTTGATGGATTCCGTCGCTGCGTAAGGATTGGAAAAATTGAGGACCTACGCTATATCCGATAGCAAATAGGAATAGCAGGAAAAATACCGATTTGAGTGGTCCGGGAATATCGATGTTCATTTGTCCTACCAATACACCTACTAATAAAACCGAAGTGACGGTTCCCAAAGAGAAGTTTTTGTATTTGAGACTTCCTATCCAAAAACCGATACCCAGAGTGAGAAAAATCGCCATCTCGGGATAGCTGCGGAAAAAATGAATGATTATATCCATATAGTTTTAAAATTAAATTAGGCTTTGTTATGTGGGGTATTTTTATTTATATGGATATAACAAGTTTCGGTGTGGATTGTTTTATTGTCGGAATATGATTATATGGTTCAGTAGAAAATCTGTGAGGGAGTCCTAAATTTCAACGATGAATTTTTTGTCTATAACCACGTTTCAGTCACTTCGATGAGAAGTCGGGAATGCTGTCATAGGATTTTGTAGAGTTTAATCTATTCGTCATAAGTGTTTAAGCCCTCCGTCCTACGGATACTTCCCCTTATTTTGTTTGACAACAAAACACAGAGGCGGAGATTTAAAATATATCTTCGATAGTGGCTTATAAATTCCCTGCTGATTTTCCACTGAGTCGATTATATTTGTAGAATAATTAAATTATGAAGCGATGGTTAAGATAATGGAGATAAGATTACCGCATTACGGGAGAGGGTATCATTTGATAACCCAAGAGCTTTTGTCTCGTCTCCCTCAGTTGCCGGAAAACGGCTTGCTGAACCTTTTTATCAAGCATACTTCGGCTGCATTGACAATCAATGAGAATGCCGATCCAGACGTTCGTTTGGACTTTGCAGCCTTCTTCGACCGAATCGTGCCTGATGGGGCTTCTTATTTTAAACATATATACGAAGGAGACGACGATATGTCGGCACATATCAAAGCATCTTTATTGGGAGCTTCTTTGACTATTCCGATAAGAGGCCGAGCCCTTGATTTGGGTACGTGGCAGGGTATTTATTTGTGTGAGCTCCGTAACGGCGGAGGTGCTCGTCGTGTCACCGTTACGATTGTAGAATAAAAAACGAGGAGAATACGGTATTCGTATTCTCCTCGTTTTTATTGAATTGTCGTTTTTTGTTACATATTGTTGTATTCGTCGTCCATATTCAGATCGGCAAATCCTTCTTCGTCGAGTTCCGAGGGATCGAAGGTTTCATCTCCGTAAAAGGTTTCATCGAAGTCGGAAGAATTATTCGCGACATTCTTTTTTTCTAGTTCTTCGAAATCCATCGTTTGTTGGGGAGGATTGCCTTCCTTACGTGTGCAGACCGGGGTCTCTAAATCTTTTCCCGGTTCGATCTCTTTCAATTCCATAAAAAACATGCGGTCGGTCATGTAATCGAATACAAAAACTAATCGTTGGCCTTCGTCTTCGATGAGGTCGCTTAGTTTTGTAGACGCCATGATCCACGTATCTTCGTCAGAATCTTTCCCCATGTCCATCAGGGTAATTTCTGTTTTTTTCTCCCAATCGTCGTCACAAATGAAGAATGAGGTCATTTGATCCTTAGAAAAGCCGACAGAATCGAGTATGGCATCGTGCAGTTCGAGAAAAGAAGCATCGGAATCGATGCATATTTCCCGTTTGAAATTGTCGACTTCGTCTGAAACAATTCTGAATTTATATATCATAATTTTTTTGTAATTAGGTTCTTTTTTTCGGTATGTAAAAGTACTAAAAATCTTTCTCCTGCCAAATAAAGGCTATAAAATTTCATGATTATAATCGATATTCAGGGAATAACTTGCGGATAAGTATAAAAGGTCGTTGTTATTTGAGGTTTGCATTTAGTCCTCAAAAAAAGGACGAGGCATATCAGAAAGATATGCCTCGTGTATGATGGGAAATCAGAGGGGGGTCTTTTTATATTTCTAACCCCTCTCCTCAGAAACTATCGTTTCTTCGGTGTCTCCCCTATACCATTCGCAGCACCCCGTAATGCTACGGGACACGGCAGAGGAGAAGGGGGGATACATCTCACCCTCCTCCTCTGTGTTTTGTTGTCAAACAAAATATAGAGGAGGTGGCACGTAGTAACGGAGGGGTTAACTCATTTCGTATATTAGAAATTCCAGCCGACGCGTAACGACGGAGTCGCATGGAATCCGAATCTGCTTTGTAAATTAGAAGTAGTACCGTCTGTTTCGGTGGTCGTCGACCCTGAGACAGTTGTGGTAGTTCCTCTTTTGTAGTTCATAGAGTCGTAACCCAATCCGAGTTCGAATCCTAAATACAGGCCTTTGCACAGATAAACATCTACACCGGTAAATACATTTACGCCAAATCCCAGACCGGGACGTTTGGTCTCTGTTTTATCGTCGTTTTCGGTGTTGTCGGTTTTTGTTTTAGCGGTAGAAGTCAATAGGCCAATTTCACCGCCAACATATGGAGAGATTCTTTCGTATTTGGTGAAGTGATACTCAAAACCGGGCATAATCGAAAATGTAGTGATAGATTCTTTGCTGTTTCTTTCGTACTCTTTTTGGTCTGTCGGGCTTTCGTAATAGGTGACATCTTTATCGGTAGATGTGTTTAATCCCAGTTTCAAGCGAACAGCCATTTTTTCGTTTAAATGCAAACGAACTTTGGCGCCGTAGTCGGGTAATGAAAATTGTCCGTCAGTAGTAGCTCCGCCGGGTGAATAGTTCAATTCTGTCGAGAAACTCATGTTTTCGGGTTTGTACTTGTTTTGTGCGTTTACACTAGTCAGTACTACGGCTGCCATAGCTGCCACTAAGAAAATTTTCTTCATAACATTGCTTGTTTTGTTTTTCCTACTCTTTTGATGGTTTTCGGAAATTCCATTAATAATATAATTGCAAATATATTTAATAGATTCTAATTCTAAAATATTTTATTTAAAATAATGCAATAAAACTATATATTATAGTGTGTATGAGTTTGGGGACTTTTTTAACAAATCGCAAACATAACTTGCATTTGTCTCTGGTTTGCACTACATTTGCGGTGTCGAATGTGAGCTGTGGCTTTGTTCGATAACCTTTTTTTGATAAAAGCGTTTTTGCTTATCCTTTCATGGAAAATCGCCAATTTTCAATTCACGAAGGATAGAGCAGTCACAAAACGCTCATGCTTGCCTATACCACCCCAGCAAGGGGTGAGGTTATACCGGCAAGGCGTGGGGTGGGCTGTTTATTTCGTGAATGGGTGTTTGGCGATACCTCCGTGAAAATAAGCAGAATGTTCCCTACGCTTTTTTATTTTAAATTCGTTCGAAGGGGGACAGGACGATGTAGCAGGTATGAAGATAAAATGTATTATCTGTATCGTATTTCTCGTTTTTTCGATGGCAGCAGGCGGTACGATACAAGCGCAGAACGAAGCGGCCGGGTATGTAATTTCTGTCGAAGGCGAAAAAGTTTATATCGATTTAGCGGCCGGGAAAGTAAAGCCGGGAGATAAGGTGGCCGTTTATTCAAAAGAGGGCTATTTCATTCACCCGGTTACTAAGAAACGATTAAAGAGAGAACCGTCGCAAGTTGCTTCGCTCGAAGTCGTAAAAGTGTATACCGACTATTCTCTGGCAAAGGCCGTTCCAGCACAAAGTCTGTCGAAGGTAGAAGTGGGAATGTCCGTTCAATGTAATGCGATGTCCCAGTCGAGTCATTCGGAATCGTCGAGCGATGTATATGGGCCCCCGGCTGCTAAGGAGAATCGCCCTTCTGTTTTATCGGTCGATCCAGTCAGGACGACAGACGAAAAGGTCTCGGTATTTGTGGCTCCGGCACAGGTGAACGATGTGGTCGGTGTGGGGTATTTCGGAACGTATGTGTCCGATTTGTTGATGGAGCAATTGATGTTTTGCGACAAGGTTCGGCTACTCGATCGTACGGTGATGGGAATGCAAATGGACGAGACCGATTTGACCGGGAGTTACATAGATCCCAATACCGCGATACAGCGGGGGAAAATAGCCGGGGCTCAATATGTAGTTCAGGTGACCATGCAGAAGCCCGATGTGGTCAATGTGAGAACGGGTATTCCTTTGGCGTCGATTATGGGGGCTTTTCAGGCCGGTTTCGGAAAAAATCTCGGAGCACAATACATGTCGAATGTGGAGGTGGCGACCTTGACAGCTTCGGTAAGTATTACCGCCCGGGTTGTCGATTTGCAGACCGGCGAGGTTTTGTTTATGAGTAGCGGGACGGGGAAAGCGAAAGGAAAGTCGCAGTTGTCGATGGAATACGGCGCATTGGGCGGCGCGCAGTTGAACGGCGGCGCCGATGGTTTCAAACAGACGGTTACCGGTCAGGCGATACAGAAAGCGTTCATCGGGATAGGTCGTAACCTGAACCAATATTTCAATGGAGATGCCAAGAGCCGGGTAATGGGTAGCGCCAGTGGATTCGGAAATTATGGCGATGAGATGAAAGCCAGAGGTTTTAGTTTATATATGGGAACGGAGAAGATTTCCAAAGACGATGCCCGTATGTTGTTTGCCGACCACTCTAACTTGTATTTTCGCTATAAATCTGCGAAGTCGATGAGTAATTGGGGCTGGGGTTTGATAGTGTTGGGGGCTATTGGTGCTGGTAGTGGAATTTTTGATGAGTATGGTGAATTTTTTTATATAGTGAGTCCGATTGGTGGCGGTATTATGTTGATAGGCGCAGGTTTGGAGATTGCATCTGCTATAAGCATAAAAAAAATAGCCCGAGACTATAATACTATGAGTAAGCAGAGCGACTATGCCTGCCGTTTGAGTTTGGTCGCTCCTGCTACCGGAGGCTTGGGTGTGCGATTGACATTTTGAAAAATATTTACAGCATAAATAAAACAGATATGAGAAAGAGAAATAAGTGTGGATTGTTTTTGTCGTTGTGTATGGCGGTCGCATGGACGACACAAGCACAAACATCGGCAGACGGTTATGTGATTGCGGTAGAGGGAGATGACGTATATATCGATTTGGCAGAAGGAAAAATTGCAAAGGGGGATATATTGGAGGTCTGTTCCAAACCCGGTTATTTCGTGCATCCGGTTACCAAGAAACGGATAAGGAAAGAGAGTAAACGAATTTCTTCGTTAATAGTGAAAGATGTTTTCGGAGATTATTCGACTGCCAAATCTGTTCCGTCACAGACATTGGAGTCCATACAGGTGGGCATGCCGTTGAAACGTATCGAAATGGCTGTGGATTCCTCGGCTAACGTGGGTCATATCGTTGCGATAGACGGTACAGATGTGTATATCGATTTGACGGAGGAGGAAATATGGCCGAATAGTAAGTTGGAGGTCTATTCCAAAGATAGCTATTTTGTTCACCCGGTGACCGGCAAACATATCCTCAGAGAAGGGGAGCAGGTTGCATCGCTCGAAGTTGTGGAAGCCGGTAGCGATTATACCCGGACTCGATTGAGTGAACCATCTCTTTCCCCGTTGGAAGCCGGTATGGCGGTGAAACAGGGATTGGCAGTCATGTCGGAATCGCCAACAGAGGAACCTGTTCAGATGGCTTTGCCAACGCAAAGTATGGAAGCTGCTACGGCTGGGAATAATTCCTCCAATTCTTTTTCGGGAACAGATTCGAATATTCTTTCGGGTGAAGAGATACAGGCAAAAGGTTTAAGTCTGTATAGGGGAGCGCAAAAACTGACGAAAGAAGAGATAAAAGCCATTCGGATTGTACCTCTATATGATATATATAGCAAAGTAAGAAAACAGAATGCATGGGCATGGGTAGCTATTGGTTTTGGTTCTGTGGCGGTATGCAGTGGGGTTATTTCTTTGTCTACTGAAAGTGCTTCTGGGGCGATCGCTATCCCAACAATAATAGGAGCCGGAGCTGTTGTCGGTGGAGCTATATTGGTATCGCATGCCCGAAAGCAAATGAAGAATGCTGCCGCTCTTTATAATAATATGAGAAGCGGGCGTATGCAACAGACCACTTCGTATGAATTGAGTATGGTTGTTCCCGAAACCGGTGGATTGGGATTGAGGTTGAGTTTTTAACATGGGGAAAATAAGAAAGAGCCGGTACATCACGTATCGGCCCTTTCATCTCTGATATAAATTGGTAGATATTATTATAGATATCCTTTAATGATACCCCGTTTCGAATTGCGGACGAATAATACGATTTCGTCCCGTTCTTTGGTTGCGGGCAACTCTGCCTCGATACGTTCTATCGCGTCGCTGTTATTCATGTCGGACAGATATAAGTAACGATAGATTTCTTGGATATTGCAAATGGTTTCGTTGCTGAAATTGCGCCGACGGAGCCCGATGGAGTTTATTCCGGCGTAGGATATGGGATTGCGGCCGGCTTTGATGTAGGGCGGTATATCTTTGTTGATGAGAGAACCTCCTTGTACCATCACATGTGCGCCGATGTGGCTGAACTGATGAATGAGGCTCCCGCCGCCAATCACAGCGTAGTTGTCGATAATTACTTCTCCGGCCACTTGCGTAGCGTTGGATATAATGACGTTATCTCCGACAATACAGTCGTGGGCGATGTGTGAGTAAGCCATAATCAAACAGTTGCTTCCCACTATGGTTTTTCCTTTGGCTGCGGTTCCCCGGTTTACGGTGACACATTCGCGCAGTGTCGTATTGTCGCCTATTTCCACGGTCGTATCTTCTCCTTGAAATTTCAAGTCCTGAGGAATCGCCGAGATAACCGCTCCCGGGAATATTTTGCAGTTTTTGCCAATACGCGCACCTTCCAGAATAGTAACGTTGGAACCTATTTGTGTCCCTTCGCCGATGATTACATTTTTATCTATGGTTACGAATGGTTCGATTACTACGTTATTCGCAATCTTTGCGTCGGGATGAACGTATGCTAACGGTTGTTTCATTTATTTGTTTTTTAGATTTATTTATTCTTGATAATCTGTGCCATGAATTCGGCCTCGGTGACAATGCGCTCGCCGACAAAAGCATATCCTTTCATGTAGGCGCATCCCCGACGCACTTCGGTCATCAGTGATAAGTGGAATATGACGGTATCTCCCGGTACGACTTTCTGGCGGAATTTGACATTGTCTATTTTCATGAAGTAGGTCGAATAGCGTTCCGGTTCGTCGACGGTGCTTAATACCAGCAAACCTCCGGTTTGAGCCATAGCTTCGACCAAAAGAACACCCGGCATAACGGGTTCGGCAGGGAAATGCCCTTGAAAGAAAGGTTCGTTACCCGAAACGTTCTTTACACCCACGATGTGGCGTGTCCCCATTTCGATAATTTTATCGACCAATAGGAAGGGATAGCGGTGGGGGAGCAACTGACGGATACGATTGACGTCCATAAGCGGCTCTTTATTGGGATTGTAGGCGGGGCATTGAATGTCTTGGCGACGGACTTCTTTGCGAATGAGCCGAGCGAATTGATTGTTGATTTTATGCCCGGGTCGAGTGGCGATGATACGACCTTTTATGGGTTTACCAACCAGTGCTATATCCCCTAAAATGTCGAGGAGTTTATGACGGGCCGGTTCGTTCTCGAATTCGAGCGGTTTGTTGTTGATGTACCCCAATTCATCGACGTGTTTGTGAGGAACGTTTAAAAGGTCGGCAAGCCTGTCGAGTTCGGTTTGTGAGGTTTTTTGATCGTAGATAACGATAGCATTGTCCAAATCTCCTCCTTTGATGAGATTATTTTTTACCAGCGGTTCTACTTCTCGTACGAAAACGAATGTGCGAGCCCCGGCAATTTCTTTTTTGAAATCGTGCAAATCGTCGAGACTGGCGAATTGATTGTTCAAGATAGGAGAGTCGAATGAGATGAGCGTGTTGATACTAAACTCATCGTCTGGTAATACTACGATTGAAGAACCGGTTTCTTCGTCGTGGATTTCGATTTTTGATTTGATAAGATAATATTCCCGTTCGGCATTTTGTTCTTCGAGTCCACAGCGCTCTATTTCTTCGGCGTAAACAGCGGCACTGCCATCGAGAATGGGCATTTCGGGTGCATTTACCTGAATGAGACAGTTGTCTATTTCTGCTGCATACAAAGCAGCCATCGCATGCTCGATCGTGCTTATTCTTACATCTCCGTCGGCTATGACCGTTCCTCTGCTTGTTTCTACTACGTTTTCGGCTAATGCCTCGATGACGGGTTGTCCTTCGAGGTCAACGCGTTGTATTTTGTATCCGTGATTCTCGGGGGCCGGTAGGAACGTGGCCGTAATATTCAATCCGGTATGTAATCCTTTACCGCTGACCGAAAAGCTGTTTTTTAGAGTCTTTTGTTTCATCGATATTATAGTTTATTATTTTTCAATTGTTCTTTTAATGCTTCTATCTCCTTTTCGAGAGCTTTCACCGTACGGGTAAGTTCGGGAAGCCGTTTTACGTAAACGACTTGTCTGGCAAATTCTTTGGAAGGAACAGCAGGGTATCCCATGATTACAGCGTCGTTCTCGACATGATTGGGTATACCCGATTGGGCTCCGACTTGAATTCGGTCTCCCAGTTTGATATGCCCGGCGACTCCTACTTGACCGCCTATCATAGCGTGGCTGCCGACTTTTGCCGAACCGGCAATTCCCGCTTGGGCCGCAATAACCGTGTGTTCTCCTACTTCGACGTTATGTGCGATTTGTATCAGGTTGTCGAGTTTCACACCTTTTTTGATAATCGTAGAACCCATTGTAGCTCGGTCTATTGTTGTATTGGCTCCGACCTCGACGTTGTCTTCGAGTACGACGTTTCCTATTTGAGCGATTTTCGCATATTCCCCGTTGGCTTGGGGAGCGAATCCGAATCCGTCAGCTCCGATAACGGTTCCCGCATGCAGAATACAATTGTTGCCGATGACACAGCTGTGATAGATTTTTACTCCTGCAAAAATGGTAACGTTATCGCCGATAACTACATCATTCCCGATATAGGTCTGAGGATAGATTTTTACGTTTTTACCTATTTTTACTCGCTCTCCGATATAGGCGAACGCTCCTAAATAGATATCGTCGGGGAGTGTGACCGACGAGGAGACATAGTTGGGTTGTTCAATACCACGTTTGGCGATAGTCGCTTCATTTACCAAATTGAGAAGCATAGCTAAACAGGCATATGGGTCATCGACTTTGATAAGAGTGGCTTCGATAGGATGCTCCGGCTCAAAGTCTTTATGTACCAGAACTATGCTGGCGTGGGTTTGGTATATATAGTGCGTGTATTTGGGATTGGCAAGGAAAGAGAGAGTACCGGGTGTTCCTTCTTCAATTTTAGACAGGTTATTGACTTCTACCGAGGGATTTCCAACCAACTCTCCGTGCAGGAATTCTGCTATTTGTCGTGCTGAGAATTTCATATTGTTCTCTGTCTTTTGAGTTTACAATCGGCAAATTTCGCAATTTTTTTCAAATTCTTGGTAATAAGAAGTAGATTTTATTATAAAAGGATTGCTCCTTGCGATTTCATCTCATTTTATAAATCTGATTTTTAATGGTATAAAAATTTTCTGTTCGCGAAGCTAAGATTTATTCTTAAAAAAGAAGGTGATAAAAAGTTTGCATCTGTAAGAAAAATTCGTTTCCATAGATACTTTTTTAAGTGAAAAATGATTTCCTTTCGGATATTTATGTTATCTTTGCAACCTGCATTTTCAAGGTATATCGTGACTAGAAATAGTGCAGATAGTTTATAACAAATACACATTCAGCATAAACTATGAAATTGATGCAAGAAAAACTGTCGAAGTATGATGCTCCGCAGAAGGCCAAAGCCCTTGGTGTTTATCCTTATTTTCGTAAAATAGAAAGCGATCAGGACACCGGGGTCTTAATCAACGGCAAAAAAGTTTTAATGTTCGGTTCGAACAGTTATTTAGGTCTTACCAATCACCCAAAAATTAAAGAGGCTGCTATTGCCGCTATCCGTAAATATGGTACGGGTTGTGCCGGTTCCCGATTCTTGAATGGAACATTGGACATTCATGAGGAGTTGGAACATCGGTTGGCTAAGTTCGTAGGGAAAGAAGAAGCCATTATTTATTCAACTGGATTTCAAGTCAATTTGGGGGTAGTCTCTTGTGTTACTGGACGCGGAGACTATATTTTATGGGACGAACTCGATCATGCTTCGATAATCGAAGGTCGTCGTTTGTCTTTCTCTACTCCGGTGAAATATCGCCATAACGATATGCAATCGTTGGAGGACCAGTTGCGTAATTGCAATCCTGATAAGGTGAAATTGATAGTGACCGATGGCGTGTTTTCTATGGAAGGCGATGTAGCCAATCTTCCTGAAATCGTACGTCTGGCTAAGCAGTATAATGCAGCAGTGATGGTCGATGAAGCACATGGTATAGGTGTTTTCGGACGAGACGGACGTGGAACATGCGACCATTTTGGTGTGACCGATGATGTGGATCTCATTATGGGTACGTTCAGTAAATCATTTGCTTCGTTGGGCGGTTTTATCGCTACGGATAAGGTAACGGCAAATTATTTACGTCATAACTCTCGTTCCTATATTTTCAGTGCAAGTATTACACCGGCTTCGACTGCGGCGGTGGGTGCTGCTTTGGATATTATGGAGAGTGAACCGGAACGTATAGCCAACTTGTGGGACGTGACGAATTATGCTTTGGAAGGATTCAGACGTATAGGTTGTGAGATAGGGAATACATGTACGCCTATTATTCCGTTGTTTATTCGTGATAATGAGAAAACATTCCGGGTAACTCGCGATTTGTTTGATGAGGGTATTTTTGTTAATCCGGTTGTTTCTCCGGCTGTTGCGCCTAAGGATACGTTGATAAGATTTTCTCTGATGGCTACGCATACACGAGCACAAGTAGATGTGGCTCTTGAAAAAATCGAAAAGTGTTTCAAACACTTGGATATTATCAAATAAGTATATAAGTATAGTTTGTTTTTAATACCGTTGGAGAGGAACTCTCCAACGGTATTTTTTTAGGCAGTAGAGTTTTATTTGAGTTATTTAAAAAACTTACCCACCTTATTTCAATAAGGTGGGTAAGTTAAAATCGGTTGAGACTAACGTATTAGTCATCTATGTCGATTAGGTTGAAATTTAAATCGAATGTAAGCTCTAATCGATTCGTAAGTTTCACTTCATAATCTCTTTTGTCCCTATCGATTTGTACAATTTGTGTATCTGGATAGTTTTGAGATACATAGCTTGCAATTTGTGCAGGAATGATAGCTGTTGGCACTGTCGAATATTTACATTCAACTTCTTTCCATTCACCATCTTTCAAAAATTCGACTTTGGAACCATTGGTGAAAACAACTTCATAACGGGTTTCCAGAAAATCCCGTTCGAGTTTTGCCAAAGCGACTTTCTCTTTCGGGAAATGTGTCTTGATGAACAGCTGTGCTTTTTGAGGTAATTGGGTAACAGCAATGGGTTTGTCGTTATCGGCGCAAGCCGTAGAAATACCAAGAGCCATTAGAATTGTTGTAAGAATCATTAGCTTTTTCATAACATTCAAAAATTATTAGTTAGACATTGTTTTAATTTGATGATACAAAGATTAGGAGCAATTTTGAAATGAATTTGAAATTCTGGGATATTATTTGAAAAAAATCGTTTTTTTAGTTTATGGCCAAGTAATGGAGAAATAGTGCTTCGACTCTTTGAACTGATATTCTATATGCAGATTGTAATATCGACAAACCGCTTTTACCAGGGCCAAGCCTAATCCGGTAGAACCTTCTTTTTTGCTTCCCTGATAAAATCTTTCGAATATGTGTTCGGTGTCCAAAGGCGTTGTTCCATCATTGGCAATTGTCAGGGTGCGATTGATAAGAGTGATTTCGATATTGCTGTCTTGTGTTGTATGTACATATGCATTTTTAAGTAAATTGGTAATTAATGTAGAGGCCAAAGACTCATTCATTAAAACAATGAATGTTTCAGGAATGTTTATTGTATAGGAAATATTTCGTGATGAGTATATTTCGTTGTATAGAGAGATTTGTTCTTTAATTATAAAAGCTAAATCTACATTTGTGCTCTCGGGGAATTGTCCGTTTTCAATTTTTGTAAGTAGTAGTAACGTTTTATTGAGTCGAACTATATGCCCCAATGTTCTTTGCATCTTAAATAGCTCTTCTATTTGTGTTTCATTGAGTTCTGTGTTATCGAGCAGCCATTCGAGACGATTCCCTAAAATGGCTAAGGGAGTTTGTAGTTCATGAGAGGCATTCCCTATAAATTGTTTTTGTTGCTCGAAAAGTTCTTCCGAACGATTTGCCGCTTCTTGTGCCGCGACATTGAGCTTGTGAAATTCAGAAATATTCGTATCGTTGGGTACTGGTGCATTGCGTCTGCCCGGTATGTAATTGTCGAGCCAGTGTAACAGTGCATACAGCGGGCGCATGTTGCGGTGGAAAATCCATATTGTCGATCCTATTATCGTTATGAGAAGTACGAAGTAGAGGAGTATGATCCAAAATAAAATAGTCCTGACCAAATCGTCTTTTTCGAAAGTCGGTATGGCGACTTTCAGTTCATAGTAATTATCATCATTATCTAAGAAAATGGTGGAGAGGATGCGTGCTGGTTCTGTCTCTTCTTTTTCTGGAATGTAGACTTCGGCATCGTAATATTCGATATGGGGTTTTGATGAAGCATAGGCTTCGTCAATGGGAGTTATGGAATAACTATTATTAGATCCACTATTTAAGGAAGGCAATTCTCTGCCGGCAAGCATGCGTATAATTATCAATTCGGAATAATCTTCCAGCGTATCATCGGCTTCGTCGTTGATTTCTTCTACCATCATAAAATAGAAGAGAGTTGCCCAAAGCGCCATGAGCGGAATCAAAATTAAAGATAAACGTAAAGCTATACGGTATATGAGTTTCATGAGACGGTGATTTTATTCGATTGGCGGAACGAGTTTGTACCCAAATCCATATATGGCTTTTATTTCTATGTTGGCTCCTGCATCAATAAGTTTGCGACGTAAATTTTTCATTTGAGCATATACAAAATGAAAATTGTCTGCTTGGTCGGCATGGTCTCCCCATACGGCTTCGGCAAGGACCGATTTATCTACTAAGTGATTGGGGCGTTGCATGAAATAGAATAGAATGTCGAATTCTTTTTTTAATAAGGATAACTCTTTGTTATTGACCAACACCCGGGAGCTCTCGGGTTCAAGGGATACATTCCCTAAAATCAATGCCATTTCTCCACCGCTTTTTCCTCGCCGTAACACACTTTTTATACGGGCTAGGAGTTCGGCGGTATGAAATGGTTTAGGGAGGTAGTCATCGGCTCCCATATCCAATCCGAGAATTTTGTCATCAAGGGAATCACGAGCGGATATGATAATGATGTTTTCTCTTTTTCGTAACTCTTTCAGGTGTTTTAGTAGTTGTAGCCCATTCCCGTCGGGCAACATGATATCGAGTAAAATACAGTCGTAACTGTAAGCTGCGATTTTAGCATCTGCTTCGGAGTAAGTGCTGGCAGTTTCGACTACATAGCGCTCCTGTACTAGTGCTCGTTGCATAATTTCCCGCAAGGAGGGTTCGTCTTCTATGATAAGTATTTTCATGTATCAAATTTATATGTTCAATTTTGTAGAGAATTTAAAATGATGAAAAATTGTATTGGGGAAAAGGGGAATAAAGTAAGTAGTCTTGATTATTTTATTTCCTTTTTGGAATAAATAAAAAGGAATCTACATAAAATGTAGATTCCCCATATGAGAGCAAGAAGTAAATTATTCTGTTACTTCTTCGAATGCGTCTTTCCCAAGTCCGCAAACTGGACATACCCAATCATCTGGAATATCTTCAAATGGAGTACCCGGAGCTATACCTCCATCAGGATCACCTACTGCTGGGTCATAAACCCATTCACAAGCTGTGCAAATGTACTTTTTCATACAAAATTTTTTTAATAAAACATATTTGGGGTATAAATCAGAAATGTACTAATTCTACCAAAAGTAAAAATAGGTATAATTCGTTTAGAAACCAAATTATCCAGAGTTTCTTTTTATAACCATCTCAATTTCCTAACAAAAGAAGAATACTTTTGTTTTGTATCGAGGGGAGGATATTGTTCAAACCAATCCGTGCAAGGTCTATTTTTTATAGATTCGCGATACCTGTCAAATCTTGAAATAGCTGTCTTTTGTTGAAAAAGAAAAACCTCAAAAGATTACGTATTAAGCTTTTGAGGTTTTATTCCTTGTTGTAGCGATTCCGGGAATCGAACCCGAGTCTCAACCGTGAGAGGGTTGCGTGCTAGGCCACTACACTAAACCGCCATTCACTTTTCGAAAAGTGATGCAAATATAACCGATTTGTTTTTATTGAACAAACTTTCGGTATGAAATTTTTTCAGTGTCTCGAATAAGATTGTTATTGTTTTGAAAATGAATGTCTAAATTATTTTTTCTAACTCCTTGATGTTTTTAGCTATTTCTTCTTCTGGTAAATTGTAGTTCAGAAGGTCTCCTGCTAAATATTGGTCATAGGCAGCCATATCGATGAGCCCGTGGCCGGATAGATTGAAGAGGATGCATTTTTCTTTTCCCTCTTCTTTTGCTCTTAATGCTTCTTGTATAGTGGCGGCTATTGCATGAGAAGATTCCGGGGCAGGGATAATTCCTTCGCATTGAGCGAATAATGTAGCTGCTTTGAATGTATCGAGTTGTTCTATGTCCACGGCTTCCAAGAGGCCATCTTTTTTCAGTTGGCTGACGATCGTTCCTGCTCCGTGGTAACGTAGTCCACCTGCATGTATATTGGCCGGGGAGAAGTTATGTCCCAAAGTGTACATGGGCAGTAGAGGTGTATAGCCCGCTTCATCTCCAAAATCGTATTGAAAAATTCCTTTGGTCAATTTGGGACAGGACGCAGATTCGGCTGCGATTAACCGAATGTCTTTTCCCTCTTTTAATTTATGGCGTAAAAATGGGAATGAAATTCCCGAGAAGTTGGACCCGCCTCCGAAGCAAGCGATGACAATATCGGGGTATTCGCCGGCCATTTCCATTTGTTTTTCAGCTTCTAGCCCGATTACTGTTTGATGTAAAGATACGTGATTGAGTACACTACCTAAAGTATATTTACAGTTGGGGGTACTCATTGCCAATTCTATCGCTTCAGATATTGCCGTACCTAAACTTCCTTGATAATTGGGGTGATCGGTTAATATTTTACGTCCTGCTTTGGTCGACATACTGGGTGAAGCAATAACTTGTGCGCCGAATGTTTGCATAATAGAACGTCGATAGGGCTTTTGATGGAAGCTCACTTTAACCATGTAGACTGCAAGTTCCAATCCGAATGCTTTTGCGGCTAAAGAGAGTGCAGCCCCCCATTGTCCGGCTCCGGTTTCGGTTGTGATGTTGGTTATACCTTGTTTTTTACAATAGTAGGCTTGTGGTATGGCCGAATTTAATTTGTGAGAACCAACAGGGCTTACACTTTCGTTCTTGAAATAGATGTGTGCAGGAGTATCCAATGCTTTTTCGAGCCCCAAAGCTCTGACAAGAGGAGTAGGACGCCATATTTTGTACATATCGCGTACTTCTTCGGGGATTTCTATCCATGCGTCGGAAGTGTTTAATTCTTGTTTACAGAGTTCTTCTGCAAAAATCGGATAGAGGTCTTCTACGGCTAGGGGAGATTTGGTTGCCGGATTTAATGGACTCATTGGCTTGTTGGGCATGTCTGCAATGACATTATACCATGCTTGTGGTATGTCTTTTTCTGCAAGGATAAATTTTTTTGTAGCCATTTTACTCCTTTGGTTTTTGTGATTTATAAAGTAAAAATAAAGTTTTTACATCTAATTGAAAAGCAAATATATGAATTTTTTATTAAATGTATAGAAAAACTATGATTTTTTTGTCTATATGAATTTATCTTTGAATTTTTAAATGCAAAAAGAGACGCTGCTCACGCAGCATCTCTTTTTTAGAATTCATCACATTATGCTTATTTTAAAGTGCTAGATAGAGTTACGCTCACGCGCGACTATGCGAATTATAGATATCTTGATTCAACAACCGACCAATCGACGATTTTCCAGAGGTTGTGCAATTGCTCTGCTCGTCTGTTGCGATAGTCGATATAGTAGGCGTGTTCCCATACGTCGAACGTTAACAAAGGAGTAAGTCCTTTGGTTAAAGGAGTGCCTGCATTATTTTCTTTACTGATAACCAGATTTCCGTCTTTATCTTTGGATAACCAGATCCAACCAGATCCAAATAGAGTAGTCCCTGCTTGTTCAAATTCTTTTTGGAAGTTTTCGAAATTTCCCCACTTCTTATTTATAGCTTCTGCCAACTTCCCTTGTGGACTTTTTTTTCCATTCGGGGAGAATGTGAAGAAATAAAATATGTGGTTCCATGTTTGGGAGGCATTATTAAATAGAGCTCCGTCGGCTTCTTTGATGATTTCTTCGAGAGGCTTGTCTGCGAAGGGTGTTCCTTCGATAAGTTTATTTAGGTTATCGATATAAGTTTGTTCATGTTTACCGTAATGGTATTCTATCGTTTCCTGACTGATTACAGGGGCTAAATCATTAATACCATAAGGTAATGGAGGCAATTCGTAAATCATAATTATTTATTTTTCTTTGTTACTTATATAACAATCGCCGGACTAAAAAAGTTTCGTATATCTAAGTATTTTTTTCTGTTACTTGGAGTATACACATTTTTATAATGTCCGATTCATTCTCTAATTACTTGATTTCATTATTTCTCGGGTTTACTCGATGGCTTGGCTATCGATTCACGCATGGCAGTGTCTGCCTCGACATTTTTCATTTTATAATAATCCATGATTCCGAGATTTCCCGAACGGAAGGCTTCCGCCATAGCTCTGGGAACTTCGGCTTCGGCTTCGATTACTTTTGCTCTTGCCTCTTGTGCTTTGGCTTTCATTTCTTGTTCGAGAGCGATAGCCATGGCCCGACGTTCTTCTGCTTTTGCTTGTGCGATGTTTTTATCGGCTTGTGCCTGATCCATTTGTAAGGTGGCTCCAATGTTTTTACCGATGTCGATATCGGCTATATCAATGGAGAGGATTTCAAATGCAGTTCCTGAATCAAGCCCCTTTTTCAATACTAGTTTGGATATGGAATCCGGGTTTTCAAGAACTTGTTTGTGGGACTCGGACGAGCCGATGGACGACACGATACCTTCTCCTACACGAGCCAATATGGTATCTTCACCTGCACCGCCGACCAGTTGACGAATATTTGCCCGTACTGTTACACGAGCTTTGGCTATTAACTGTATACCGTCTTTGGCCACGGCTGTAACCGGCGGTGTGTCGATAACTTTCGGGTTGACAGACATTTGCACGGCTTCGAATACATCGCGTCCGGCTAAGTCAATAGCGGTAGCCATTTGGAAGCCTAAATCTATATTAGCTTTCGAAGCGGATACGAGTGCGTGTACGACGCGTTCTACATGACCTCCGGCCAGATAGTGAGCTTCTAATTCATCACGCGTGATTGTTTTAAGTCCGGCTTTGTGGGCTTCAATCATAGCTCGAACAATGACTTGTGGCGGTACTTTTCTGATTCTCATCAAGAATAATTGGATAAGAGAGATTCTTACCCCCGATACTCGTGCCGAAATCCATAAAAGGAAAGGTACGAAGTAAAAGAATACAGCGAGTATGGCAATAATGCCAATTAGAAGAAATACGCTTAATCCTACCATAATTTTATTTTTGTTTAGAAGTGTTTATATTATTCCCTGTTTTTTCATTTTCTGTTTCTTTGCAAACAATGACTACAGTGGGTTCTATGCGGATTATTTTTACAGGTGTATCTTCGTCAATCAGTTCATTATCTGCGCGGGCTTCGATGGTGTGGATTCCCACGATGATTTTTCCCATAGGGTTTAGTCTACTTAGTGTTACTCCCATGTCGCCGACTTTAATATCAGGGGTTATCGGGGAGGGTACTACCGAGTTTATTTCGGTATGCAGAGACATTTTGTCCAAGCTTCGGGATCGCATAAATCCTATGATGACAGCAATAGTAGTGACGGCTGCAATGAATAATGTTATTACAGCCCCATTTGTTCCGAAGGCCGAATAGGCATAGTAAATTCCACCTCCATAAAATAAGACCGAACATATACCTGCGATGGTAATTCCGGGAAGAAAGAATATTTCCAGTACCGCCAGAACTAGCGCTAATATTATTAGTAGTGTAACAGCTAATATATCAAACATATTTCTTAGATTTAGGTTCTATCTATGTTCCTTTTGCAAATTATCGAGTTCTATCTTTCGAGCCTGATTTTCGTAATTTTCCGGTTGAGGATAGAGTGTGAGTAGTTGCGATTCCAAATTTTGAATTTCGGACGATAGTCTTTTTAAAGTTGAGCCTTTCGATTTAGCATATTGAGATCGCAGTTCCGAGAGCTTAGTTTCTATTTGAATGATATTCTTACGTAATTCTTTGGACTTTACATATAGATTGCGGGCTTCAAGACTGACGAATTGGTCAAGTTTAGTATAATGGATCCCGTTATAAATTGCAAAGATGAAATCGGGGCGAGTCTCTTTTTGGGGTTCCTTGATATTGTCCAATTGTTGCAATAAATCGGTATAATCTGCATTTTCCGGCCAAGACTCTCGAATAGATCGAATCAGAGCTAGCGATTTGATATCGGTTTTGATTTCATCGATGTTATATGTTTGTTTGCTCTCATTCGGGATAAATAGATAGATTGTCACTTTCCCGGGAATTTGCTCTCTATCCGATACAAACCAACCGATGTTTAACATCTCGTCTATTGCCATCATGTAATCGTTGTATATCGAATTGAAGGGCATACCTACGTTTTCGGGTTTCAAGTAGGTGTTGTTTTCGAGATTTAAACGGGTGATGAATATGTCGTATCCTCCGATCGAACCTTCTCCATTTGAGGCAAAGTAGAGTGTAACTCCGTCGTTGAGAAAAAATGGATAGGCTTCATCTTGTTCTGTATTGACACCATTGGGTAACGGTATGATGTCACTCCATTTCTCTTCTATCAGTTTATTTTTTGTACATAATTCATATCCTTTACCTTCAATGGAATATCCGAAAAATACATTGTCTCCGCGTTGGGGAATATAGCCGATCGTGTTTTCGGGAATATCTATGTCTAGTGTTTCATTCGTTCCTATCCGTCCAGATTCGGGGGACATTTTGAAATACTTGAAAAACGAATCGGCATCAACTATCAAACTATCTATGATTTGTACCCGTTCGACATATTGCAACATTAATTTCGCTCTACGTGCACGAGCTATGGCTTTGCCGATAGAATCGGGTATTTGTTTTTTCGCTTTGGACAATGCAGCTGTATATTCTTCATAACTGCTTATGGCATCTTCAAAGCGGTATTGAGCCATATACATGTCTGCTAAATAATGAGGCGATTCGAGAACTTTACGTTTAGCCCCTATTTTCAGATATTTTTCAGCTTCGTTATATTTTTTCTCGTGAAAAAGGCATACTCCATACCAATGGTTCAACGATCCATCATTGGGGCGGCGTTTCAGTTGTGCCTTGAATACAGGAGCGGCTTCTTTGTATTTACCGGCCTTGTACAACTCTCGTGCTTCGTCAAGCGTCAGTGCACTCGATGAGAAGATTGTCGAGAAGGCAATTAGAATTGCAAATGAATATTTTAGAATTTGTCTGAACATTTTCATGTTTGAAAAATTGTACTCAAATATACAATTATTTTTTATTCTGAATGTTGGGAGCGAGAAAATTTTTTAAGAAGTATTCTAGATCGTCATTCGATTTGAACGAATTGTATGGTAAAATGAAAAAAATATAGTTCGATAAGTGGAAGATAAAGTCTGTCGAGGTATAACGTATATGGGAGATTCGTTCCCATGCTATGGATTCTGTTCGTCCATCGTCGAAAGTACAAGAAAGGCCGTTTTTGTTTATTTCGACTGTTTTTGAAAGTATGGACATACGGCAATCGGGGTGTAGGGCATAAGCGAACCACAGGTAAGAGATGATCATAGGAAATACCAAAAACAAAATGATAAGTCCTACATAAATAAATAGAGGGTTTTGAATGGATAGCCCCACGAGAAGGAGGAAAAAAGATAGAAGCCACCCCCAATTATTATGTAACCAGATTTTCAGCAGTCTGTTAAAATAGTATTGAGGGGATAACTGGTATGAAAAAGTTTCAATATGGGTTTTATTCATACAATGTTTTACTATATACTTCTACAAAGATAATATAATTGATGACAAAATCAAATTTTTGATTTTACCGAAGTATAGTCTATTTTTTATATTGTGTGAATATAGAGATAATATATCGAGGGGGAATAATTTTTGAAGGGGACTTTTTATTGTACAGCTTTTAATAAATTTGACCTATGAAATTTATTCTATTTACTGCTATTTCGTGTAACTTTGCACTCCAAAATAAGACGCAATGCAAGGATTATATTCGATAGGATTACTTATTGTTTCTAATGTGTTTATGACACTGGCTTGGTATGGGCATTTGAAATTGCAAGAAATGAAGGTTATCAATAATTGGCCGCTTTATGGTGTGATATTGCTTAGTTGGGGTATAGCATTGTTCGAATATTGTTGCCAAGTGCCAGCTAATCGCTTGGGATTCAGAGAGAATGGAGGGCCGTTTAGTCTTATGCAATTAAAGGTAATACAAGAAGTAATAACGTTAATCATATTCACTTTATTTTCGGTCGTAGTTTTTAAAGGAGAGTCGTTGCATTGGAACCATATTGCGGCGTTCGGCTGCCTTGTTCTTGCCGTTTATTTCGTATTTATGAAATAAGCGATAATCGTATCGATTTAATGACTAGGTGTAATATAGGGTAGAGCTTTCCCGAAAGGTCGATTTTGTCCCGACCGATTATTTTGGAACAGATAAGTGCAGTAGAATCGAATGACTTTTATATTGTGTTCGTATCTATCCGATGGATATTCTTATTCTACAACTTGTTGTCCTAATTCTCGGCCTTGTGACGGGGAATATTTCGATTCCGTCATTACTTAGTCCTATAAATGAGGTTATTTCATTCTTCTCATTTTTAACAATGTACAATTCTACTTGTGAAGAAGATGTAAATAAAGACACTGGCGAGGTATAGTGTTATCAGAGTTAAACACATTGAGCCCGTCTACTGTATTTTAAAGGGCAAAATAACTAAATCGATTCAATATGCTTATTCCAAGCCAGCACAAACGGATCCAATTTAGGAACCTCTTTGGTAGCAATCCTGGCATTCTCACGTCCTACATCAAAGTTATGCTGGTATTTAAAAGTCGTTTCAGGCTTGGGTGTATCCTTTGAAGAACTTAAGTCTAAGTCTTATTTCTGAGTTTTAGTTATTGTAACATTAAGATCTTCACTTAGCCGAGTTTTATCTTGAGCAGAGCACTTGATAATGGAATCACGGCCCAAGAAATTATAGAATTTTAAGCCATTAAGTATCTTTTGTGACTAAAATCTATAATTTTAGAATACAATATCTTTTTACAAACTTATACAAAGACTCATCTTATTTTCAAACACTTCTTATCGCAACCTTGATAACTCCGTCCTCTCTATTTTCAAAGATACGGTAAGCTTTCTCAATTTCATTCAATGAAAAACGGTGAGTAATGAGCGGCGCGGTATCTATACGGCCCGATTCTATCAAGCGAAGTATCTCTGCACAATTACAACCGTCCACCCCTCCGGTTTTAAAGATAAGATTTTTTCCATACATATCGGGTAAGGGCAAAATTTGAGGTTTATCGTAAAGTGCCACGATCGTTACAATAGCATTGGGACGAGCACATTTCCAAGCCAAACGGAAAGTATTCTCGCTTCCCGCCACTTCCAAAACCACATCAGCACCGCCATGATCGCTATTTTTACGAACAAACTCCTCGCAATGTTCAGGAGTAGTTACCAATATGTCGGGATAATGTTCTTGCAAAAACTGTATTCTTTCCGGGGACTGCTCACAAACAATAATACGCCGGGGATTCTTTAACAAAGCGCACAATAAGGTACAAATGCCGGTAGGACCGGCTCCAATAATCAGAATCGTATCCTCCGATGTAATTTCCGAAATACGTACGGACCAAAAACCGGTTGCCAAAATATCGCCTACAAACAAAGCTTGTTCGTCGCTTACCGTATCTGGAATACGATTCAAACCTTGATCGGCATAGGGCACTCGAACATATTCGGCTTGACCGCCATCGATACGACACCCCAAAGCCCAACCGCCATTGGGATCCATACAATTATTGACATACCCACGACGACAGAAGAAACATTCGCCACAAAAAGTTTCGACATTTACAGTAACCCTATCTCCCGGCTTAATACCTATAACATCTTCTCCCACATCTTCTACGACACCCACCATCTCGTGCCCGACCGTTACTCCCGGTACGGCACGCGGCACGCTACCATGTTTGATATGGAGATCGCTGGTACAAATACTTCCAAGAGTCACCCTCACAATCGCATCACGCGAATCTTTCAACCTGGGTTTCGGCTTTTCTTGCAATTCAAATTTACCGGGTTCAACGTATGTATATGCCAACATAATATTATCCTTATCATTTTTCAAAACTTCTCTCACAAAGATAGAAGAAACGGATTTCAGAAACAAGTATTCTTTGTTAAACAGAGTCACTACGAATCAAATAGCAATCTATCGGTGTATTCTATGACGACTACCAGCTATGTAAAAAGAGTATGACATCAATTAAAAAATATTTACTTCATACAAATACAAACTGCTTTCACAACTTTCTTGTTATTTTTGTATGACTAAAAGAGTGTTAATATGAAAAAACGAACAAAAAAATTGTTTAAGATTACGGGTATTACACTGGGAGCGTTGATAGTCTTTCTCTCGGCAGTAATCGCTTTCTCCATAAATTTTATATTTACGCCTGAAAAATTGACCCCCATCGTATTAAACGTAGCCAATCAAAACATAAATGCCAAGCTCGATATGAATAGCGTAGAGCTGACCTTTTTTTCAACTTTTCCCCGTTTTGGAATAAAATTGGAAAATGGCACATTGGTATCAAAGGCTATCCGTGATTCTTTATGGCAACGTACCGACACATTAGCCACTTTTCGAAAAGCCGTTGCCGTAATCAATCTCGTCGATTATTTGCAACAAAAAAAGATCAGTATCAACCGATTATCATTGGATAGCACAAACATATACGCCTTTAAAGGAAAAGATGGAATCGCCAACTGGAATATATTGATCGCCGACACGACAAATACACCCGATACAACAACCGCTACTTCGCCAATTATTAACGAAATAGACATCAAGCACGTTTCGCTACGTCATACCACGGTCACTTTCGACGATCGGGAAACGAATGTCTTCGCCAATCTATGGGATGCAAATCTTAAATTAAAAGCAAATTTAAAGAAAGAACAGTCTACGTTAACGTTGGATTTCAGCAACAAAAACATTCTGTTCTGGCAAAATGGTGAATTACTGGCTCATCGTATCGCCACTCACCTACAAACCGACATCGAGCTAAATCGTTCGAAACGGGCTCTTTCCTTGCACGATGCTATGATGGAGATTAACGGCATAAAATTAGACATACACGGTTCTATCTGTAAAGACACGACCGCACAAGCGTTAGATATCGATCTGCAATACGGGCTACATGCTCCTTCGTTGGAAACAGTCCTTCACATGATTCCCGAAAGTATTCTCAAAAAAGAAAAAGTTTCGGCCAAAGGCGACGTTACAGTTAATGGCAATCTAAAAGGTCTATATGGAAAAGGGAAAATGCCATTAGCTACATTAAAAATAGAAATAAACGATGCATCCGCCCAATATGCCCAATTGCCCTATGGAATAGATGAACTTAAAGCCAACTTTTTCGGACAGATAGACTTAATGCGGCAATCGCCATCTTATCTCGATCTTAAAATATTTCACTTCAAAGGAGCTCATACCGATATCTTGGCCGATGCCAAAGTAAATGATCTATTAGGCGATCCCGATATCTTGTTTCATACCCAATCTACGATAGACCTAACTGCATTGGCACAAACATTTCCTTTACAAGATGGTGTGAGTATCGAAGGGAAATTAGATGCCGACATAAACGTGCGTTGTCGTTTGTCATCTATCAAGAAGAAAGACATAGGACGAATTCGGGCCAAAGGAAAAATAAATATGAACAAATTGGCTTTACGAGACAAAAATAAGAAATTCGAATTCACGAGCGATGCTTCACTGTCTTTCGTGGGAAACGATGTATTAGGAGCCCATATCGAAATAGGAAATATGGCTTTTCACTCAACGCGATTAAACTCATCGATAAACAATCTATCGGCTTTAATAAAAACAACCAACCCACAAGATACTGCACGAATCGCTCTTGTAGAGTGTAAACTAAATGCAAACAAACTAAAAGCATCCCTACCGGATACATCAAATTTATTTTGCGGAAAAACTGCCGCAACCATAAAATTACAACCGACAGAAAACAATCCTACCCGACCCGAAATAGGATTCGCATTAGAAGCCGACACCTTGTTCTGCCGTCTCGGAGATACCAAATTGGGCATGGACAAAGCCGGGATTACAATAACGGCACAACAATTAAAAGACTCTTTGTGGATTCCGAAAGGCATAGTAGGTTTTAATCGGCTTTTTGTACGTACCCCACAATCGGCTTTACCTATTCGAATGCAAAAGACTGCGATTTCAGTCGGTAATCGAGCTATTACTTTACATAACGCAACCATGAAAATAGGAAGATCCGATTTGACGGCGACCGGCGCGATTCACGATTTATACGGCGCTATGCGTCACAATAAAAAACTACGGGCCACATTAACACTTTCCTCTAAGAATCTAAATTGTAACCAGTTAATTCGGTCTATCTCTTTTCCAAAAGACACTGCTCAAATCGAAACTGAATCCGACACAACGTCGACTGCCCTAAAACTATTCGTTATTCCTCGAAATATCGATTTTGAATTACAAACCAATTTGAATCGGGTTCGTTACGGGAAAATGGTTTTCAAAAACGTACACGGTGCAATAGATATACGCAATCAAGCCATTCATCTCAAAGAGCTCAGTATGGAAGGAATGGATGCGACTATGCGCACGACTTTGATCTATCAAGCCCGACAACCAGAGCAGGGATATGCCGGATTCGATTTCAAACTTCACGATATCAATATCGGGAAACTTGTCGATTTTGTCCCTTCGTTAGATACCATTGTCCCCATGCTGCGGTCTTTTCAAGGAACTGTCGATTTCAATGTATCGGCCGAGTCGGACTTAGACTCATGCCTCAATATAAAAATACCCTCATTGCGGTCGGCTATCCATGTCGAAGGCGATAGCCTCGTCCTTCTCGACGGTGAAACTTTTGCCGAAATATCGAAAAAATTTTTCTTCAAGAACAAAGAGAGAAATTTGATCGACAGTATCTCTGTCAACATCAGTGTCGAAGACGGTAATGTAAACGTCTACCCGTTTGTAATAGAAATGGATCGCTACCGGGCTGCCGTAGGAGGGAGCCAAGACTTGGATATGAATTTCAATTATCACATATCCATACTCAAATCGCCCATACCCTTCAAACTGGGACTGAACATTTCGGGAAATTTAGATAAAATGAAGTTCGGTATGGGCAAAGCCAAATACAAAAACGCTGTCACACCGGTAGAAATACACAAAGTCGACAGTACTATTGTAAATATGGGAGGACAAATAGTTCGGGATTTCCAGAAAGTCATGCGACGACAATTACCACAAACACAAGCCTCCAACCAATAAATATCATGTTCGACAACCCTATATGTCATATAAAATCGCCCTATCTTCTTCCCAAGGTTACACGGAAATACTTAATGTGTGGGAAAACTCCGTAAGAAATTCCCCTCGTTTTTTAAGTGAAGAAAATGTATTTTATATCCCTTTTTATGTAGACGTGCACTGCAAATTTTAGGCGGATTATTTTGTCTCCTTATGCTTTATTGCGATATTTGCGTTACGATAAACCCGTAACAGAATGGTTGAAATAGTATGAAGCCTAATAATCCTTTTCTTATTTCGGGATATTACAACCCGGAATTCTTTTGCGACAGGGTGCAGGAGTCCAGAGCTATTCTTTCGGTCAGGTGCGCCTGTTGAAAGCCATTGCCTGCGAGGGGGTGTCAAAGAGGTTTTGGCCGGAGATTTTATCGGTGCCTACAAACTCCGGGCGGCAAGTGGCGTAAGTGCAGCGTAGAAGAGGTTGATGGAAAACGAACGGATCTATCAGACAGCCGATGGTTATATAATATATGACCGCTTTATGGGCGAGTGGTTGCGGAGACAGGCGTTTTTAAGTTTATTGTTGTGTAATTAATTAGCTTTGTATCGTCCGTAATAGCGGAAATACCAGATGAGAAACCCCAAAAAACTTATAGCTAACTAGAAATATCATTATGGCGGTAAAAAAGTCAGAACTATATAGTACATTGTGGAAATGCTGCGACGAACTTCGCGGCGGTATGGATGCAAGTCAATACAAGGATTATGTGTTGGTCATTCTTTTCGTTAAGTACATCAGCGATAAAAAGCGTAACGATGAGGGCTTCGATATAGATATACCTGATGGTTGTTACTTCGAGGATTTTGTCGCTCTCAAAGGTAACCCGAATATTGGGGAGGAGATGAATAAAAAGATGGCTGCTCTTGCCGAGGCCAATCAACTTGGTGGCGTTTTTGTAGCCGACTTTGAAGATGACACCAAGCTGGGCAAAGGAAAGGACAAAGTTGAAACTCTAAGTAAACTTATTGCCGTTTTCCAGAATGAGAACCTCGATTTTAGCAAAAATAGAGCGGCAGATGACGATCTTATAGGTGATGCTTATGAGTACCTGATGAAGAATTTCGCCACAGAGAGCGGTAAGAGTAAAGGCCAGTTTTATACTCCGGCCGAGGTCAGTCGTGTGATGGCTAAGGTTATCGGGTTAGGAAATGCCAAAAATGGGAGAAAGACGACTATCTACGACCCTACTTGCGGCTCGGGTTCCTTGCTTCTTCGTGCTATGTGTGAAACTCCCGGTGGGGCAACTCTCTATGGGCAGGAAAAAGACAATGCTACTGTCGGTTTGGCAAAAATGAATATGATTCTCCATAATGAAATCTATGCCGATATCAGACAAGGCGATACGATTAATGACCCCCAATTTAAGGAAGGCGACCAGTTAAAGACCTTCGACTATATTGTCGCAAATCCGCCTTTTTCAACAAAGTCGTGGTTGAAGAGTGCAAAGTTCGAAGATGAATACCATCGTTGGGGCGAAGGCATTAAAATAGGTGTGCCGCCAGAAAAGAATGGCGATTATGCTTTCCTTCTCCATATCGTACGCTCTCTGAAACAGACCGGCTGTGCCGCCTGCATTTTGCCTCATGGCGTCCTTTTTAGAGGCAATGCCGAGGCTCAGATTCGTAAATATCTCGTTGCCGAAAAACGGTATATCAAGGGAATCATCGGGCTCCCTGCCAATCTTTTTTACGGTACAGGTATTCCGGCCTGTATCATCATTATAGAAAAGTCGGAAGCAGCAGGGCGCAAGGGCGTGTTTATGATCGATGCCAAAGGTGGATATATCAAAGACGGTGCCAAGAATCGTCTGCGAGAGCAGGATATTCGGCGCATTGTCGATGCGTGGCAAGCACAACGCGATGTGCCTCATTATGCGCGCTTTGTGCCTATGGAGGAGATTGAACGCAACGATTACAATCTCAACATTCCTCGCTATGTATCTGCTCCCGATACGGAGATTCTGCAAGATATCGATGCACACCTTCATGGAGGCTTGCCCAAACACGATATAGACCAGTTCGATACCTATTGGGAGGTATGTCCGTCGCTTTGTGATGACCTCTTTTGCGACTATCCTACGCGCAAAGGTTACTATTCATTGAAGTGTAACCCGGAGGCAGTGCGTGATGCTGTTACCGGGAATGTAGATTTCCGTAATCAGAAAGAGGTGTTCCAGAAGAGTTTTGCCGGGTGGTGCGATTCTCACCGGGCTCAACTTTACGCTCTCGTCCCGGGTTTTGCACCCAAGAAACTTATCGAGCGGTTGGGTAACTCGCTGTTGGCTGTCTTCGAGGTAGATAAGTCGCTTGTCGAGGCGTATGATGTCTATGACGGTTTGATGAACTACTGGGGTGAAACGATGCAAGATGATTGCTATATGATTTCGTCCGGAGGCTGGACGGTGCAACTGTACACGCCACAACCAGCTTCCAAGAAGAAAGAGAAAAAGGCTGCTACGCCCGAAGATGTCGTTTGCGACCTGCTGCCTGTGCCAATCGTCATCGACGAGTATTTTGCAGAGAAGCGCGATGTTATTGCTGCGGCCGAGGAGTTGCTGGCACAAAATGAGACACAGCTTGCGGAATTGGTCGAGGAGCAGGCGGAGAATTACCTCGATGAGGACAACTTCCCCGATGGTAAGATGACCGATACCAATATCAAGAAACGAATGAAGACGCTCGACAAGAAGGCCGATGCCGACGAAATTGCCGTACTGCAAAAGTATCTCGACCTCAAAGGCGATATATCACTCAATAAGAAACTGATCAAGGAGTGCAAGTACGACCTGCTTACTGCTCTTGTCGTCAAGTATGCCGATTTGTCCGAGGCGGATATCAAGCGCTTGGTTATCGAGCGGAAGTGGTTCGCATCGCTTGCCTTGCGCCTTGACGGCGAGATGCAGCGTATCAGTCAGCAGCTCACTTCCAAGGTGTCGGCTCTGGCTGAGCGTTATGCCCAGACGCTCCCCGAGATTGATGCCGAGATAGCCGATTTAGAAGCAAAAGTTGCTGCACATTTGAAACAGATGGGATATTAAACTGGTTATTATGAAGAAAAATCTCAAGATCATATTTCTATTATTAGCCGTTGTCGGTATATTGGTAATTGCTCTATTGTTGATTTTCTGTAATGTCTCGCTTGCAGATGTGTCTCTTGATACTTTCATTGGAGTAATGGTTACTATGATTGGTATTTTAGTAACTTTTGCAGTTGGGTGGCAAATCATCAATGCATTGGAGATAAAAAACAAACTTGCAGAGATAGAGAAACTCAAGGTGGAAATAAATAGCCAGCGAGAGAAGATAGAGAAAATATCGGCACGTAGTCGTTATGACATTGCGCTCAATCGTAGCTATATGTTGTATAAAAGTGAGGAATGTGTAAAAGCATTTGTTAGTGCATTGGAAGCAATACAATATTGTTTGCAGATTGATGAATATGAAGAGCTGGATACTATACTTAATAATCTAAAAGAGTTTGCGGCAGCCTCGTATAATCAGTCTTGCTATTCAAGTGATAAAGACACAATGATTGCTACAGATTTTGAAATCAGAAAATCTCCGAAATTTGTCCTGATTAAGGATAGATATGAAGATGCCATAAGAGTGTATAATATGTTTCCCAAGTGTATTATAAATGATAAAAAACATGAGTAGTTCTGAGAATAAAATAGACATCAAGTCGGAACTTGTTTCATATATAAACAACGGCTGGGTAAAGCAATATAAGGTTGCGATGTGAACAATCCCAATTATATACCGAAAAAGTCCATTGAAGAAAATATGAATATACCACAAGGATATAAACAAACCGAATTTGGCCCGATTCCATCGGATTGGGGGGTGTGTACCTTTCAAAATGTGCTAACCACGTTTTCGAGTGGAGCTACTCCTTATCGTGGTATTCCTGAATATTATAAAGGTAATGTGCGATGGATTTCTAGTGGGGAATTAAATTATAATAAAATTTTCGACACTATTGAACACATCTCCCAGCAAGCAGTGCGGAATACTAATTTGCGTGTTCATCAGTCTGGGACATTTCTGATGGCAATTACAGGTCTTGAAGCCGAAGGTACTCGTGGTCGATGTGCTTTTGTTGGAGCTCCTGCTACAACCAATCAGTCTTGTTTGGCAATAAATGGGACAGAGAGGATGTGCACTGAATATTTGTTTTGGTTTTATCGCATGTGGGGGCAATATTTGGCATTTAAATATTGTCAAGGGACTAAACAACAAAGTTATACTGCCAATATTGTTAAGAATTTACCTATATATGGGCCAAAAGATATTGCCGAGCAAAAGGCTATTGCGGAGGCGCTGGGTGATATAGATGGATTGATTGCGGCATTGGATAAAAAAATCGCCAAGAAACGCCTGATTAAGCAAGGGGCAATGCAACAACTCCTAACCGGCAAAAAACGCCTCCCCGGCTTTTCTGACCCATGGGTAGAAAAGAAATTTTCTGATTTGTATAGATATGCATCTGAAGGGGGAACTCCTGATACCAATAATATGAGATTCTATGCAAACGGAGATGTTCCTTTTGTTAAAATCGAAGATACCGAAACAAAATATATTGAGTCTTGCAATTCATTTATTACTAGTGAGGGAATAAATAATAGTTCAGCATGGATTGTTCCAGTTAATAGTATTATATATACTAATGGGGCAACTATTGGGAATGTCTCAATTAATAAAATTCCTGTAGCGACCAAGCAAGGTATATTGGGTATTATACCTAGTAGTATTATTAATCTGGAGTTTATGTATTATTTGTTGTTGTCTCAAAATTTTAAGCGCGAAGTAGATAGTCGGCAAGCAAAAGGAACTTTTGCAACAATAATACTTAAAAGTCTTGATGAAATTCCTATATATCTTCCTCTTAATCAGATGGAGCAAATAGCGATTGCTACGATATTGAGCGATATGGATAAGGAGATAGCCGACCTTGAAGCCCAGCGAGATAAGTACCGCCTCTTAAAATCGGGCATGATGCAAAAGCTATTAACGGGACAAATAAGATTAAAGATAAAATAGACTATGGACACAAACATCGGGGCAAAGGAGCGTGTAACGCAAAACAGGTTGATAGGGCTTTTTAAGAATGTCTTAAAGTACACCTGTCTCGGGAATTGGGAGACTCGTGAGGGGAACGCCAATATCGAAGAAACGTTGCTCACGGCATACCTCTCGCGGCGCGGTTATACCGACAAGGAGATACGGAGTGCCATCGCTAAATTCAAGCAGGCGGCAAACTCCCTTGGTGGGGGATTGTATAACGCCAACAAGGAGGTGTATACTTTGTTGCGCTATGGCGTGAATGTACAGGCCGAGGTGACCGAAAAGAAAAAGATGGTGCACCTTATCGACTGGGCGAATCCGATGGAGAATGATTTCCAGATAGCCGAGGAAGTAACCATTCAAGGCGAAAGCGACCGCCGTCCCGATCTGGTCGTTTATGTCAATGGTATTGCTCTTGCCGTAATCGAGCTCAAGCGTAGTACGGTCTCTGCCCACGAGGGTATTCGCCAGAATATCCGTAACCAGCAGGACGGTTATATTCCCCGATTCTTCACGACCATACAGTTACTTTTTGCGGGTAACGATACCGAGGGATTGCACTATGGTGTAATTAAGACGCCCGAAAAATTCTGGTTGCGTTGGAAAGAACCGTGTGGCGAGCCGTGCAAACCCTCGCGCTTCACGGCCGAGGAATACCCCAATGAGTTGGATCGTAGTGTGTTGCAGTTTTTTGAGCCCGCAAGGTTATTGGAATATATCCATGATTTTATCATTTTTGATGGAGGCATCAAAAAAGCCGCTCGTCCCAATCAATATTTTGCTGTCAAAGCCGCTCAACCCAGAATCTGCAAGAAGCAAAACGGTATTATATGGCATTCGCAGGGTTCGGGTAAATCGCTTACGATGATTTGGCTGGCCCGATGGATACGTGAAAACGTAAGTGATGCTCGTGTGGTGATTATTACAGACCGCGATGAGCTGGACAAACAAATAGAATCGGGCTTCAAAGATGCAGGGGAGCAGATTCAGCGAGCCAAGAGCGGTGGTAAGCTGATCGAGATGCTCAATGCTGCCGAACCTTGGTTGATTTGCACGTTGATTCACAAATTCGGCAACAAGAATGACGGCGATGCCATATCGGTAGGAAATAAGAAGGCAAGTAAGTCGCTCGACTTGTATCTTGAAGAGTTGGCAAAATCGCTCCCCGCTGATTTTCGAGCGAAGGGTGATGTTTATGTCTTTGTTGATGAATGTCATCGCACACAGGGCGGCATGCTCCACGAAGCCATGAAGCATATCATGGGCGACGATGTGATGCTGATAGGTTTCACGGGTACGCCTCTGCTCCATACGGATAAGAAAAAATCGATAGAGACCTTTGGCTCGTATATTCATAGCTATAAGTTTAATGAGGCCGTAGAGGACGGGGTTATTCTTGACTTGCGTTATGAGGCCCGAAATGTAGAACAATACTTGGGCAAACGAGAGAAAATCGATGAGTGGTTTGATGCGAAGACTAGGGGGGTGAGTTCGGTCGCCCGGGCGGCTCTGAAAGAGCGTTGGGCAAAAATGGAGAAGCTGTTTAGCAGTAAGGAGCGTATCGACCGTATTGTTGCGGATATTTGCCAAGATATGAGTACCAAACGGGCTTTGGCAGGCGGCTATGGAAATGCCATGCTTGTGGCCGACAGTATTTATCAGGCGTGTCGTTACTGGGAGGTTTTTCAATCGACAGAGTTGAAAGGGCATTGCGCTGTTGTTACAAGTTACGATGCGAGTACTGCATCGGTAAAAGACGAGTATCAAGGTGATGGAGAGACCGAGGATCTCACAAAATATGAGATATACCAAAGAATGATCGGCGACAAAACTCCTGAACAGTTTGAAACTTGGGTGAAAAAGGAGTTTACGGACCACCCCGGAGATATGAAGTTGCTGATTGTCGTAGATAAGTTATTGACCGGATTTGATGCACCGTCGGCAACCTATCTCTACATCGATAAAAAAATGCGGGATCACAATCTTTTCCAAGCGGTCTGTCGTGTGAATCGAGTAGATAGTGAGGAAAAAGATTTCGGGTATATTATTGATTACCAAGATCTGTTTGGAGCGGTAAAGAGTGCAATCGAGGATTATACGAATGGGGCATTTGATGGTTACGATGCCGACGATGTTAAAGGCCTTCTTTTGACTCGTCTTACCGAAGGTCGCAAGGCTTTGGAAGAGTCATTACAGGCAGTATATACGATGTGTGAGGTGATATATCCGCAAACTCGGGAAGGTTATTTTGCATATTTTGTCTATGCGGAGACTACACCTGTTGAAAATCAGCAAAATGAATGTGAGGGGAATGCCAATAAACGCGAAACCTTCTATAAACTTGTGTCGCGTTTGGTGCGCCGTTATATTGACATCGCCAATGAGATGGAACAGGCTGGCTATACAGCAGAGGAGGCTGCCGATGTCAAAAGGCAGGTAGACTATTTTAATGATATCAAAGATGAAATAAAATTAAAAAGTGGAGATGCGCTCGATTTGAAATATTATGATCCGGCCATGCGTCAGCTTATTGATAACTATGTACGGGCAGAAGATAGTGAAAGATTGGTGGATTTGGCCGATATATCATTTCTCGACCTGATTGATACGGCGGGCGATAAGGCGATTGATGCGCTGCCAAAGAAAATCAAGCAGAATGAACGTTCTGTTGCGGAGATTTTGGCGGCAAATATGCGAAAGATGATTATCAGCGAGCGTCCGAACAATCCGGCCTACTTTGATAAAATGTCTGATTTGCTCAACCACCTGCTTCAAGAACAGAAAGATGGTAAGCTCCAATATAAGGAATTGATAAAACAACTCATTGAGAAACTGAAAGAGGCTCGATCGACCATTCAGGCAAAATACCCTGCAACCATCGATACAAAGGGTAAGCGTGCTCTTTATGATAATCTTGGAGGCGATGAATCGTTGGCGCTTCGAGTTCACGAAACAATCAAAGCAAATGCTCGCGATGGTTTTAGGGATATGGACAGTAGCGGCTTGAAAAAGATGAGAGCATTGCGAAGGGCTGTTGAAAGTGCATTGAAAGGAGTAGAACAAGATAAGCTCGATGATATAATGCAGCTGATCGTTGCACAAAAAGAATACTAATGACTATTATTAAAGTTTCTAATATATTTGCAGAAGTCGAGTGGAAGGAAATTAAGAATATACATCTTACCATATATCCACCTAATGCTCGTGTTCATGTGTCTGCACCTATTGGAATGACTGAGGAGGCTGTGCGATTATTCTTGATTACGAAAATGCCGTGGATAAATCAACGTATAACCCAGATTCTTGGTCAGAATCGCCAAACACCCCGTGAATATGTATCTGGAGAGAATCATTACTTTAAAGGTTATAGGTATCGCTTAAAGGTGTTGTATCATCATGCATCTGCAAAAGTAGAAATTCAGGGTAATGAATATATTAAACTATACGTCCGTGAAGGTGCAACAGCAGCACGCCGAGCAGAAGTGTTGCGAGAATGGTATCGCGCGGAGTTCAAATTGATGCTTCCTCCACTTATTGCCAAATGGGAAAAAATATTGGGTGTGTGTGTGAACAAATGGGAGGTCAAGCAAATGAAAACTTTATGGGGAAGTTGTAATCACCGTACACAAAATATTATTTTTAACCTTGAATTAATCAAGAAACCTGTTCGTTGCATTGAATATATTGTGGTACATGAATTATTACATATCAAAGTTAGATTACACAATGAAGAGTATACAGCTTTACTAACTCAATATTTCCCGAATTGGAAACAGTTGAAAGAAGAATTAAATGAATTTGTTGTATAAATATTACCATTATGGGAAAAACAATAACTACATACCTCATTGACGGCGATCCAAAGGGAACGCAGTATGCATTCATCAGCAACAAGATTTGTCAGATGTTTGTAATTCCACGCTCGAACTTGGCCTATCTGAATGAGCAGGAGAAACTGCACAAGCCGGCGTTCTACATACTGATCGGAGAAGATGAGGTGACGAAACCACAGGCCTATATCGGAGAGACCGAAAATTTTAAGGAACGGGTAAAAGACCATGACAGCAAAAAAGCATTCTGGCAGAAAGCGCTTGTCTTTGTTTCAAAAGACGAAGATATGACCAAAGCCGACGTGCAATATCTGGAATATCGCGCAATTGTAGTAGCCAAACAGTCGAACTCGTTTGTATTGAATGAGAACAAGCAGATTCCCAAAGCTCCAAATCTTCCCGAACATCAGAGAGATGCCATGGATGAGTTTTTTGAGGATATCAGGTTCCTCGCATCATTCATTGGTTGTGACATCTTTGAAATATCCCAGCCAAAGGAAGAGCACCTGTTTTATACAAAAGCCCGAGGCTGTAATGCAAAAGGATTTTATAATTCTGCAGGATTTACTGTGTTAAAGGGTAGTATCATCGCCAATAATTGCGTTCCTTCTTTTACATGGAAAGCAAAGCGAGAAAAGATGGTCGAGGAATATGCTACTTTGAATAACGGTGTTTGGATAATGGATTCTGACAAAACCTTCTCCAGCCCCAGTACAGCCGCCGATTTTTGTATAGGGCGGCCAGCCAATGGATGGAATGAGTGGAAAGATAAAGATGGTAATATACTGGATTTTATATACAGGAAACAATTAGAATAACGGATAATATCAATGTAGAGTGCAGTGATATGATTGGATTTAATTTAGTGATTTCGATTTTACAAATAAGTTAAAAACGCTATGTCAATGAAATATTTATCGAATAGTAATATACCATAATAATGAAAGGATACATTATAAATATACTTTTCCAGATGGCAAGGTATACATCGGGCAAACAAGGCGTAATCCCGCGATACGACATCGCGAGTATATTAGTCCAGTAACAGGTCCTACAAATGGTTGATTTTGGAAAGCATATTTAACTTTTCATACTTGCAAATATGAGATTGTTTGCCGGATTTTCAATGGAGTTGTAGCTGAGATTATCCAGTTAAGGAAATCACGTTTGCCAAAGTCCATGATAGAAGTTCGCATAATTATGAACCAGTTTTTGTAAGAGAGTATGTGGTATTGTTCATTGGACATTCATAACTTGATTCTGATAGTGGAATTTAGAAAATTAGGGAAAACAATATCAATAGCATACCAACAGGCAAATCATAAAACTGTCCAGCTCTCTGCCGAATAATTCCGAGTTTTTCTATGAATGATATCGTGTTCATGTAACGAGGTCCTTTCGCCTTGTTAGATGTGATTTGGGGTAATCCTGAAATGTTCACAGCCATTTTAAGTTTCTTTTTAAGCTGAGGTAAGCACTTCTAAGTCTTGGATATGTGTAGGTTGATTTCCCGGATTTTCTGTCAATAGTTCGTTCTTTTATGAAGTTACTCCATTGCTCGTGCCATTTTTCCAATATACGTATAAAGCCCTCTTTATCGGTATGTGTAATCATTTTGGAGATTGCAAGTAGTTCTTGTGTGGCTTTCATATCTGGTTTCTTTGTGAGATAATGTCTTATAATCATTATCTGATGAAACTGGCATATTTGTACCTTATACTGTCGGAGGGATTGAAACAAGCCGCGTAGTCCATCACAGACAATATCGTGAATAATGAATCCATGGGAACGCAAGAACTCCACACCTTTGAGATAATCCGCAATGGTTTCTGTACGGACAAATTTGTGCCACAGTATTTTGTTACGAAAAGAATCCTTAATGACCATGAGGCCAAAATTGCGCCCCAATAGGTTGTATCCACATTAATGACCACTTCTTTATGACGGGAAATCACATGGACATGACACATAGATTTGAACCTACGCCAAATAGTACTTTTGTTAACATTATATTTAGAAGCAAACTGATCTAAGGTCTGGTTTCCCTCAATGTATTCGGACTTTAAGACTTCGTCATCGAGACGGAAACTTCCTACGAACTGACGACCGAAAGATTTACACTTATATAGCTGTTTGTTCCTTTTTTGACTATTTTTTCTTGGTCGCGGAAGAACCACACCAAAAGCAGTTTTTTTATTCACAATACTTTAAATGCTGCAAAAGTACTTAAAGAAAAATGTAATTTTACAGACATGAACAACACTGCTATTATAGATAATAATCAAAATTTAAACGGAGAAAATACATGTAAGCTAATAGCTATCGTAATCTATCCGTTGATTGTTCCTCAAGATGCATAAAAATGTATTAAGGAAAAGTTTTGGTAAAGAATTTCTTTTCGTTCAGAAATAGAATAAGAATTAAAAGGGACTGAGAATAACATATTAGTATAGAAGTAAAGATATGAAACCAAATTCAATATTGTATTATCCTCATATTGAATTCCAAAATGAGGCATGGGTAAAATCAAGTTTATTACTTTGGGACCACGTTTATAGGATTGTTCCTGAAGGCTATTCTCCTAATGATAGTGATGAAATCAAAGCGTTGGTTGATGAAGACTTAGTTAGAGATATCAAGTTGGATGACAAGGATAGAGAGGACACATTTGAAGAATTCTTGAAACTTTGTGATAGGATAGAAAATCGTATGCCTGCAGGCCTTATTCCTTCGGATGAAGATAGAATTCATCCCGGAAAAATTGATAATAGGTTATATCCTTTTCTAGATTTGATAGGAGAACACTTTATTGATGAAGACAATTGGCTTCATTTATCAAAAGAGCTTGCAAGAGGATATATGTTTAAGTTATCACAAGTGGTTGCAAGAATACGTAATCTTAACAGAGGTACTGATGATTTGGATGCGTGGTCAATAAATCCTTACTTCAGTGAAAATGCGAATTTCGGTGATTTTCTTCAAGATCCCACGGCCAAAGGTTTTTTCTGTTCAGTTACATTAGAGGATATCGTACCTCAAAATATAGGGGAAGTAAGTGCACGTGAACTTGTTACATTCGTTAATAAAAGGAAGGATGAAAGAAAGTTGCTGAGAGAGAAATTTGATGATTTTACCAATCATCTTGCCAAGATTTCAAATATCCAACATGCAGGACAAGTAAATGAAGATTTCGTGAAGGAATTATTAGATTCGAAAGAACAATACAAGAAAAGCATGGATCGTTGGAGGGATATAAAATGTTTGCCCATTACAACGGGAGTTCCTGTTTCCCTTACGGCTTTGGGAACCTTTGCTGCTCTTATGGAAGAACCGTTTGGCATTGCTTCAATAGCAGGCAGTCTTACAATCGGGGCGATATGTTCATATGTTGATTTCTATAGAGCAAAAAAGAACAGAGACCCTTCTTATGCGTCATATTTAATCAGTGTAGATAAACTTTGTAAAAATGTGACATGGCAAAGTTATATACGACTAGAGGAGTTTATTAACGACTAAGTATTGCACAAAGAGTCAGATACAAAGCTCCTTTAAGGACAAGCGAATTAGAGTAAGCATTCGATAAACTACAGGCATTGAACCTTCATATACAACAATAGCGATTGTCATTAAGAACCTAATAGTTGTAGTCGCTATCGTTTTATTGAAACCTATATGTAAGTGTCAGTATTAGTTGCCGGATTCCGAGCTTTGTTTGGTCAATAGACTTCCCGAATGTTGCAACTTCCATTTGGGCGAGAGCTGACTCAAGAGTCCCTCATGGGTGTCTTTTTATGATAGGATATTGGGGTGTTATAATGTCATTTAGGTAATCCTTAGGGGCGACATTGTGTGACTTACAGATAACCAGCAGAGAACAGGCAAACGACATGCTGACCGTTGCTTCATGATTGCCGCAGAAGAGGAATTTTTTCTTCCGAGAGTGATAGACTGCCAAAAATTACAGATTGTAATATTATACTTAAAAAGGACCATATCAAGCTCAGCATTGAGTAATGATACGGTCCTTTCTTTAGTTTTTTGGATGCTATTGTTTCAAATTATAAGTTCAAAATAAATAAGTATTGATGTACCCTTATTCTATTTTTATGAGTTTAGGAAAGCAACAATCTCATTACTGCAAGTTGCTGCATGTTTGAATCCTTTTGGTAATACCATTAGGCATCCATTGTCACTGTATAAGGCACCTGTTTGAGAATTTTCGTTTTTATATAGTTGATGAATAACTCCGTCGAAATCACCACAATTGGTCATGTGACAAAGAAATTGTCCTTGATTTTGATTTAGCCAATATCCTCCATGTATTCTATCTCCTTTTTGAATATTCCAAAAATCAATAAGTACGATACGTTTTTGGTCGCCATGCAAGAAATTCATTCTTTCCAAGAGGTTATTACAATACAAATCTCCAAAGCTATATCCTGCAATTACCAGTTTGTGATTTCTGATAATACAATTGGTCATATTGGCATGATAAAAGTCAAATGGAACACAGTTTAGCTTGTCCGTTTTACGCAATCCTGTAACGATAGGAGAAGAATAGTATGTTTCTCCTGATTGGGTGCATGGCTGGCTTTGTCCTCGTCCTGTCATCAATCCTTTAACTGTTGCATAGTCAGGATATTTATATAAGTCATGGAATAGAAAAGTATAGGTATCTTCATTAATATTTTTATATGATTGGAAGTAATAATTTATACATCCATGCATATGATTTATCGTAGATAAGCCATTAGGATTTTCAAACAGCCTTTTGGGATTGAATCGTAGAAATACATTTTGAATACCATCCGCTTCAAATCCATCCTCGTAAGTACCAATTGCCTTTTCTATCGTGGCGTCATAGTTTAACACAAAGAAGTCACTGTCTTTAGCAAACTGTTGATAAAATTTCCAATACCATTCATTAGTGTGATAATTTAAGAAATTAGAATCATATCCATTCACAATATCCATTATTCTAAGGATAAATTGGTCCATGACAGAACTAAGTGTATTAGTGTCAAAACTTATATTAGGTTGGACAAAAGGAGCGAAAACCGGATATAGATTTGGGTTTTTACTGTTTCTGCTCCATACCCAACTGTAAGCATCTAACATCTCTAATACGTGAAACAAATGTTCAAAATGAATATAAGGGGTAGGTGTTCCACCTACATATGGATTAGAACGGTCTGGTGGATAATTTTTCATTAGCCAGTTGTAGATATCATCTACAATAGTTATTGTATCACCTTGAGTAAGATAATCTGTGTAGACCCTACGAACATCATTTGTGATTTCTGTAGTTGAAGGTTTAATCACATCTTGTGGTAAAACCAAGTCAAGCGGTGTTCCTGCGCCTATCAAAAATGTTGTACGATTATTTTCCATAATTCGCTATATTTACTCATTGAAAAATTTCAGGAACTATATCTTCAATTTCAATTCCATCTATTACATTGGCCGAGAGTTTTTTGCCAAAGTCGCAGACTTTATCACCTGCATACTTATCAAAGATATAAGTACTTTTGTGGGCGAAATCAAAGTTCTCCAATATTATTTTGTTAATTCCTTCGTCTTTACATCCATATCCTATGATTATCAGTTTTTCTGCTTTTCGCAGGTTCTTTCTGAATCTTTTGAAGAGTTTCTTGAAAAGTAATGGATTGTTGTATTTTTCTATTTTAGAGGTTGTGCCGGTCAGAAAATCTGCGTGGTAAGCAATTGGGCAACTTTCATAACCCATTTTGCTTCGTATCCCTCTTAATAAGTCACTTACGCCAATACCTTCCCTTATTTTCACATACTTGATGGGTATCATAAAATTGTTCTCAACAGTCTTGTAATAAGGCACATAATCTAAACTGCCATGTAATTTATAAAGCCTTATAGGAGCGTCGTATCTGGCTGTGTATCTTTCTAACCGGCAATGATAAGTAGTATTGTCTCTATTCAGTATTCCGTAAAACTCAGAACCATATTCATCAAAACCGTCGGAAATACTACCATTGATATATTCAGTCTTATTAAAAGATTCAAAAAGTAAATCATGGTTCAGTGTATGCACATCAATGATGTAATCTTCTTTCAAGTGACTTAGGTATTTCAGAAAGCCATCGTAATGTTCCACAAAGCTTATGTGGAATGGCTGGTTTTCATAAAAAGAATTACCATCTTTGTCTCTCAGCAAATATCTTACCATCTGATTATAGATGTCGGGCAAACTGAAGACGAAACCTCCATAATCCGTATATTCGTCTAATAAATCATCACACAATGTTTCGTAGCATGAGTTATATACTTCTTCACTTTTTATAAAGTCATAAAACTCTTCATAGTCGAACTTATGTGTCTCTGCATACTTTTTTATTAGACGCTTGCAAAATACGAAATGTTTTTGATGCAGATTAAGTATCCCTTCTCCCTGAAAAGTAGGTTTTTCTCCAGTTGTTGAACAGCACAGTACCCCACTTGGGGAAAAATCTGCATTATATTTCTCAAAGTTTAAAATATTCTCATTCATTGTATTTCCTATCGGATACCCTTGAGGTGCAGAAAAACCGGCTCCTATTAAAATAGAAATGTGTTTTCTACCAGTCAATGTTTTTTCTGGTATCTCATAATCCAAATCTATATTTTTCATATTGAATCCTCTCCTTATTAGTTTTATATTACACTTATTATGGACAAAACCATTATTTCACAAGATTCTGTTTCGCTTTCTCCATCATTGTGATGATATCGAAATGCAATTTCATAATCTCAGTATAATTTTCTTTATTCTGCGGTATATGAATATATTTAAGATTTTCTGTTATAGGATACATTAAATCTACATAATCATTTGTTTTTAAGAAAAAAGAGATTTCATCATACAACTGTTGGTATCTAGTTAGTAATATATTACCAGGTGTAGCTTGCAGATCATCACAAACGATGGAACTAACACGTGCAGCAAAGCCTAGTAAAGACCCTTTTTCTACTACAGATAAAATACCAAATGCGTTTGACATACCTGTTTTAGATAAATGTATTTCATTTGAAATGGTTGTCTTGTATAATTCTAAATCTTTGCGTTGTTTTTCAACTTGATCTATTTGTTGTTTTAAGTTACGTAGTTCAAAAAAACTAGCAATCTGAAAACCAACAACTATTGTAGCACAGACACCAATTAATGAAGCTATAATCCCTATGTATGAATCAGTCGTTATAGTTCCATTATTTTTTATTTGCCCCCAGAATGTCAAAACGACACAAGTTACACTACTTATTATACAAGTTGAGGTGAGTATAATATTATTTTTGCAAGCCATACTTATTATATCAAATGTGTCACATTAATTTTCTTATACTTATTCCCCATGCCCAGGGCAAAGGCCATTTGGTCTTTTATAATCAGCTCGCCTTTTTGAAGCCCTGCTATCGCTGTCCTGATTTCTTGAAGTTCCTGGCCACTCACACCAAACAAGTCTTTGATGACCTTATCGTCAATAGTCTGTTGTTTCATAATCAGAGGATACTGAGCATTGGCATAAAAGTCAAAACCTTTTGATTTGAAACTACTCATATTCTGAGTGGCAAGAATAATACTTAAACCTTTATTTCGTCCTACTGCAATTAGATTACGCAGTGGGCGATTGTCGAAGTCAAGCATATAGTGAGCTTCATCAATAATAGAGAAATGACGTATTTGTACTACCTCATCATTTACTGCTTGTTTATCCATAGCTCATAAATGTTATTAAGTTTAGACATCAGGAAATACACAATAGCTTTGGCTATAGGTCCATCTTTGGGATACCCATCCATCTTAATGATGTAGCTGTCATCAATCAAAGAAACTTTATCTTCTGATTCAAAGATATGTGCATTAACCAATTGCTTCAGAACAGAAGAAATACTATCATCATTATTTGCATCTTTCATTCGTGATTGATAGCATTTCAGCATTAATTCAAATGAAATAGGGGCGCCATTTGTCGATTTATAGGCTTCTACAATAGCTTCACTAAGACGATTGTTCATGTTGGCACTCGCACTTACTCGGTCTATAGAATATAAAGCAGAAGACATTTCTGTAGAATACAGATTAATTTCATTGATAGAGCGTTCTGTGAAATCCTTAAATGGAGTAAAAGGCAATGGCTGTGTCAATGGATCCAGAATACAAGAACGGTCCACATCGAAGAGTGCCAACCAATGGTTATTCTGTATATCGCTGAACTCTCCTTTGTAGTCAAACAGCAGGAAGTTCACGGGATATTGTGATTCTGTGGATAACATTCTGAATTGCTGAATCAAAACAGCCAGCAGATTGGTCTTTCCGGAACCTGTAGCTCCCGCAATAATAATCTGTGAGTTGGTAATGGAACGACTGTTTATATCCAAAGTCGCTTCCATTTCTTCATCACCATAGTTACCAATCAGAAGATTCAGAACTGGAATATCTTTTGCCATGGCTACTTTGTTGTTCATAGCGTATAAGAAGGAATCCAGATTGTTGTCAGCTATCAGATAGTCACGTCCACGGAGCATTTCTGCTGCGATAATTCGAGAAAGCGTAGCGTTTTGAGTCCAATCAATGTTCAAGTCCGAATACCTTAATTTTAACAATGCTGAATATAAGGTGCTTAAATCGTGCATTGTGAAAAAACTGGGAGTAATTCGTATGGATGACACAGACAATTGTATATTCTTGTAATCATCTATGGAACGCTTTGTAGGCAAACTTAGTCCCACGATGAAGCAGATACGCATTATCTTATTCTGATTCAAGTTTATACGTTTTTCACGATCAGCCGTTCTGGAAAGATTGATTTTTGATTCAATCAGTTCCTTGATTGGATTGATTGCATCAAACAATCCTTCCATCTGACGCGTATTTGAAAAATTTATGATGCTCATTTCTTTTACTGATTAAGAGTTAAACCAAAATAACCGTCTTCAACCGTAGTATTCTGTGCTTCTACATTGCGATGAAGTGTATAGGTTTTAGAGATAAACGGTTCCAGTTTGATATAGTCGCTGTCTGTCCTGATTTCAGAGGTCGTACAAAGCAAAATAGTTTGTTCTGCCAATTGTGGAAAATATTCTTCCATCAAGGCATCACGACTTTCATTATCGAGAACCCCATTACTGTATCAATCATTACAGGCGGATTATAATCTCCCAGGTTTCGTAATACTTTCAATAAAACTTGGATGAAGATTTGTTTGGATGCAGCATTGAGCTGATTCAATGAAATCTCATTTCCGGCAGTATGATAGAGCTTTATATTGAATTGTTCAATGCTGTCAGACAACTCAACTTTGGCTACATGACTTTTGTATGAAATAAGTAACTTGTTAAGTTGCTGCTGCATTTCACTTTCAATCTGGGCTTTTTCTTCTTCAGCAAACTGTCTGCAATCTTTTCAAACAGAGGTTTGAGCTTGACCAAAGTGTCGAATTTAATATCAGGTTCTTGCTGGATTTGTACATCAAACTGATGAATCCGTTTCTCAAGACGTTGAATGTCTGCTTTCAGTGTCGCTTCCTGACCTTTCAGTTTCTCTATCTGGTTCTGAGAGGCTTCATAATTTTGAATTAGATATTCGTTACCACCGGCTTGCGTTTGTTCCAATGTCTGTTTTTGCGAACGTAAGTTATCCAACGTCGAAAGTTGAATTTCCAGTTCCTGGCGCTGGCGGTCAAGTGCAATGAACTGATTGGAGCCAGTTCTTTTTACCAAGTTAGTCAAAGCGGTTACTTCCGCTTCGTCAAGATAACCAAAAGGATCTTCTTTATTAGTACTATTTTGGATAGCTACAATATGAGATACAACCTGTTCTTCATCCACAGATTCACTGCACAGTGACAAATCTTTTAAGTAAGTTATAATTTTGTTTGTTACGTCTTTCAATGTCTCCAACGGATAAGCACCGGTATTCTCTTTCTGAAGCTGTTCTTTTATGTGCAGAATATTATTGATTTCTTGTGCCAGGTTCGAAGCTAATTTAGGCAAGAATAAATCAATTTCTATGTTGTCAACAAATGCTTTCAAATCCTCAGCATAAGTTGCTGCACGTTTTACAATATCGTCAATTTTGCCGGCAAGCTCTTGTATCTTTTTATTAAGGGCAGAAGCTTCTTGAGCACCGTCTTTTGCCCGTTTATATTCCACTTCTACCGACGCAAGATACTTATATTTTGCATCTTGTTCTGCTATACACGTATTTAAGTCTGCGGTCAGCTTGTCTTTTTGTGCGCATAGTTCATTATATTCCTGTGCTTCTTTTTCTGCTTCAAGACGTTGCTGTGCCCATTCCTGTTGTAGTTTTTCAGCGGCACGCTTTAACTGAAGGTATTTTTTGAAGCCCAACACATTCTCGAAATTATCACGAATGGTTTGGGCAAATACATTTTTCTTCAGCAATTCACTCGATTGCATTGCATCAAATAGGAAATACTGACTCAGTTCCTGAGGCAGATTAGCTTTGATGATTTTATTGATTTCCTGTTCTGCTTTTACCCGGTCCTTGGGAGTAGTCATCGTACCGTAAACATACATGTTCCCATTCATGTTCAGCGATACGCTTTCCAATGGTTTTCCTTGCGGATTTAACTGATAAACACGCTTTAATATGTACTTCTGTTGCTGGCCGAGAACTTTCCCTACAAATGTTACCTGTAAGGAAATCTCTGGTTTGACTGTGTTTAAGGCTCCCTGATTGAGCAATTCCATGAAATGCTCTTTGTTCTCAATTTTTAGACCATAAAGAGCTCCGCTTATGGCCTCGAATAAAGTAGTCTTACCGCCACCATTTGCACCGCCAATCAGAATAATCGGGCGATCATCATCGACTGTCAAATCCAGATCAAGTGACAAGTAAGTCTTATAATTGCTTATTTTAATTCTCTGTATCAGCATAATCGTATTTATTGACGTATTTTTTGGATTGCATTACGGATGATGTCTTCCGTTTCATTATCACTCATTTCTATCACATCAACCTTTTTGGCATGATAGGCCTTCAGAATATCTTCACTGAGCCATTCAAAGTCTATCCCTTCAACTTCGCAAATAGCTTCTATCATTGACAAGTCATCCTTACGAATACCGTAGTGAACAAATTTCGGATCTATACCTTTAGCCATAATCTTTATGCGTTTTTAGGATAAAAAGCATCCCAGTTTAACAAATCAGTTGTATTCTCAATGGGTAGTTTGGAATATAGCCAGTTACTTCCATCTTGAATGATAACTCCTCCATAAAGAGGTGTATCTTTAGTTGAATATTCTTGGATATATTGCAACAAGGCATTATGCTTCTCCGGAGCAGTTACATCACTTCCGGCACTTTTCGATGCATCATTATATTCTTATTGATTATCAATGGTTTATAGTTTAAAAGGTAGACTGCTCAAAAATTTACTTGTTTTTTTTGCGAAAAATCGAAGATTTAACGTTTTTTTTCATAGACTCCCTCCGAACAGAGGGGAAAAAGGCAAAAACAGCCTTTTTGAGCTCCGACAGCCCTCGTCTGCAAAGATAGAGTATGTCGGGGTTTATTTCGCCAAAATGGTCTGTAAAATCGAGTATGGATTCACGGATATTTTCAGGCTCTAATCGTGGAGTCTTGTCTTTGGTCAGAGTGTCATTTTGCTCGGCTTTAATAACACCAGGAGCACAAATAAATTTTGCAGCCAAAAGAGAAAAATGGCTGAGTCCATTTGAAGTGGCGCAGCCATCTCTTTTTTTCCCTTATTTTGACTTTACTTTAATGAACGTATATATGAATACGGAGATAAAGTAAAGGTAGAACACAATTTATTAATGATTGTTTCCTATTTTGGAAACTTTGCTGTATATTTGTTGACGTATAAATATTATATCATATGGCAAATAGCTTGGAAAATATAGGTCCGATGATTCGTAACGAGCGTCTTCGCAAAGGGCTTACCCAGGAAGAACTAGGTGAACGTGTAGGAGTCGGGAAAGCCCAAATTTCTAAAATAGAGAGTGGGAAGGGACTCACAATAAAGACTGTTACAAGAGTACTAGATGCTCTTGGTATGTCGGCTTCTGTTGTTTTGAAAAATGAGCAAAAGATTAATAAAAACGTGATAGCATATATTGTTTCTGCTATTAGTGAATTTGCCAAGAGTCACCATCTTTCTGTCCGTGAAGCGAGTAATTATTTGATACGCTTTAAAGGTATTGATTTTATTACAGAGCATTACGATGCAGAGCATTTACTTTCATTTGATGATTGTGTTCAAGATCTTACACAAGTTTGTCTAAATAATGGAGGAGGTATTCGATGAAACTATACCATGGTTCGAATATAGTAATTGATCAGATAGATCTGTCAAAATGCAATCCTTATAAGAATGATACCATTGCGACCTTGTTCCGTAATTTTGATGATGGAATTATTGATTTGCAAATGCTTGTGAATGGCCTAAAATACAAAAAAGTTTCATCACAATATTTGTTTCATTCGGCAAAAGCCATTAAATATTTGCACAGATTATGAATAAACGGATGCAATATCTGGTAGAAGGTATTACCAAAGATATAATAGCTTATCTTATGGAAGATAGCGGATGCGATTTGCCAACTGCTCTCAAAGAATTCTATAACTCAGAAACTTTTGCAAAACTCTCTGATGAATCTACGGGTCTCTATATTGAAAGTTCAGCTTATGTATATGAAATGTTGAAAGGTGAATTAACAAATGGAACGCTTAAATAGATAAAGATTTTCAACGTATATATGAATACGTGGATAAAGTAAAGTTGATGATTTCATGGAAAAGTGTAGTTCTCAAGCCTCAATTTTGATGGAAAAGTGTATAAATGGAGTCTGATTCGTTGGAAAAAGTGTGACGAATCCGATTTATTCGCTTGAAAAAATGTAAAATTCTAAGCCGTCAGCTAAATTTAGGAAAAGTAGCTAACCTCGTCACTAGCCCCCCAAAATATATCATTATAAAATAAAAGACTCACCCTGAGCGCGCTGTTCCTGTGGGAAGCGGGGTGAGTATGTTATTGCAAATTTATTTGATATACTTCGTATTCCAACGTTTTTCTAAATCTTTTGCGGAATAAATTATATGACTACTTCTACACAAAGATCTGAACAAATGTGTAATCAAAAGGATTATTTCAATGGAAAAGTGTAGAAGTAATCAAAGTGAATGCAATCATCTAGTCTGATAATACCGCCTCGATAAAAGTTACAGAACGGATAGGAATATTCAATATCTCTTGTTCTTGAGATAGATAACCGACAACACCCCCAACAATATCACGTACAGATATTCAGCTGTCCAGTATACGGAAAGTGATGTACTGAAACAGCTCACAGACCATAAATAAATCTGATAGGCTATGATAGTTGCAGCCTGAAAGATGAAAGTCGTACGTGTGGCACCTGTTCCGGTTACGGCATTCATGTATACATAACCGGGCAGGGCGAAAACGTAATTCAGTAGGGCTACTACAAACGGCAGATGAGCTGTCCGCATCAGATCCCCGTTTCCGGAATAAATGCTGAAAATCGGATTGAAGCAGATGATGGAAAGGATAATCAGCGGGCCTCCCACGGCGTATCCCATACGGATAACCCTGTTGCATAACGGTAAAACTAGATCCTTTTGTCCTGCTCCAAGCAGATTGCCCACCAATGAACCCGTAGTTGCCGCCAGCGAATTGACAATGACGAAAAATAGGGTGGATATGCTGCGTATGACATTTGTAGCCGCCAGTTCCATCTCTCCCAGATGCTCTACGGCCACAAAGAAGGCAAACCATGAGGCCACGCCGATGAACTGGTTAAACATGCTCCAGACAGAGACACGGCAGACATGCTGTAATATATTCCTGTCAAATTGCCATTTCAGGCCATAGGCTTGCCGGTTCATTTTCCGTAAAATATGGACTGACAGTATTGCCAATGAGCATAATTCGGCAAAAGAAGATGCCATTGCAGCACCGGCAATACCCATGTCAAAATGAAATATAAGGAGCCAGTTGCAAGGTATATTGACCATTACGGCTGCAAGTGCGGCCTTGTTCAGAGGCTTCGTAAGTGTGGTACCGACAAGGAAAGACCGCAATGCAAGAAATGGGAATGAAAACAGCAATCCCCAGATACGCCAGTCCAGATAATCGATGACTGCTGCATATACTTCCTCCGATGCAATCAGTCTGCCCAGAACAATGGGGGAAAATATTTTCGAAACGGTGCACAGCAGAATCGCCAGAACTGACAGGAAAAGCAGTCCCTGAAAGAAAGTCTTGCCGGTTTCAGGATAGTTCCGCTCACCATTGCGCCGTGCAATGACGACCTGCAGGCCCAGGCTGAATCCGAAACCGAGCATATAAATGGCCAGATACCATATTCCGGCAAGTGCCGATGCTCCCAATTCTATTTCACCGACATGCCCCAGGAAGATGGCGTCAGTTATATTTATAAGTTGTTCGATAAGGATGCTCATCATGACAGGAAAGTTGATGAGCCAAATGTTTCTGTATGTATAGTTCATTGTTCAACATGTTTAAATACAGCAAACTCAGTGAGCTGCTGATGTTACTTGTCTGTAATGTGATGTTTGATATAATGGCAAAACGATCATACAGACTTATAATCTGAAGCCTATATGTCTAAATAGCTTAAATTGAGAATACTATCTGTTATGCGCAGCTATATGCAAACTTGCCATTTCATATTGTTGAACAATTATTGTCTTTTTATAAACGGCACAAAGTTAGTGAAAATATCAGGATTATTTCGTTTTACTTGTATTGTATATGGCATACAGTGCACTGAACTGAATTATATTTTGCTTGGCGAACATTTGATGTGCTTATATTTTTGCAGCCAAAAGAGAAAAATGGCTGAGTCCATTTCCATGGCGCAGCCATCTCTTTTCTTCCCTCATATTGACTTTACTTATATGAATATGCGACAATAGTATTAGAAAAGTGTATAATCAAGAGGAATGTTTTTATGGAAAAGTGTATATTTGCAATATCAAATTTTTTAGAAAAGTGTAGAAGTAATGCTGTACAGAAAGATCCGATCATATATAGATGACCACCTCAGTTCTAAGGAGGACAAGATTCTCCTTATTGAAGGAGCACGGCAGATAGGCAAATCTTATATCATAAGAGATGTAGGGAGGAACCTCTATGACAACTATGTGGAAATAAACTTCGTGGAAGACGATGCAGGCGACAAGATATTCAGGAATGTCCGCACAACGGAAGAGTTTTACCTGAACTTAAGTATGGTTGCAGGATCCAAACTGGACAAATATGAAAATACATTAGTATTCATTGATGAGATTCAGCATTATCCGCAATTTCTGACTATGCTCAAATTTTTGAGGCAAGAACACAAGTATCGGTTTATCTGTAGCGGAAGCCTGTTGGGAATTGCATTGAAAGGAACTGTTTCGGTTCCAGTCGGAAGTATTATTCCTAAAAAAATGTACCAGCTGGACTTTGAAGAATTCCTAATTGCAAATGATTTCGGTGAGGATGCGATTAAGCATCTAAGGAAATCCTTTGAGCAGAAACAGTCTTTGCCCCAGGAGATTCATGATAAAGTGTTAGGTTTTTTCAAAAGATACCTGCTCGTGGGTGGTATGCCGGATGCAGTAAATGAATATTTGAACTCCCATAATATCGTCAAAGTGAGAGAAGTTCAGGCGGCAATCAGAGAACTATATGGAGTCGATGCTTCCCGTTACGAAGAGAACGCTGCCAAGAAACTGTACATCCGCCGTATCTATGATATGATTCCTTCTCAGATGGAGAACAAGAAGAAGCGGATTGTGGCAAAAGATATATTGGACAGGAAAGGCGATAGATTCAGCAATTACGTGGAGGAGTTTGAGTATCTGATCAATTCAGGTATTACGATACCATCTCATGCAATCAGCAATCCGAAATATCCCTTGGCAGAATCACAGCAGAAAAATTTGTTGAAGCTGTACATGAACGATGTAGGTATGCTTACTTCCCAATTGTATCATTATAATATCCAGCCAATACTGAACGACATTGCCAGCATCAATCTTGGCTCTGTCTATGAAAGTGCTGTTGCTCAGGAACTGAAAGCGCATTACGAAAAATTGTTCTATTACGACAATAAGCAGAAAGGAGAAGTAGACTTCCTTGTTGACAATAGCGATACCATGAGCATACTACCGATTGAGGTTAAATCCGGAAAGGATTATACAGTTCATAGTGCATTGGATAACCTGATGGCAATTCAGGACTACCATATTGTTTCATCTATTGTTCTTTCAAATGAAAGGGAAATAAAGACAAAAGGAAATGTCCTTTATCTCCCAATTTACTATATTATGTTTCTGGAGAACAAGATGCCGGAAAAAGAGAACCTGTACTTTTAATCAATTAAAATAATACAAACTCTTGTAATCAACAGCAAAATGGGCTTGTTGGCTAACAGATAAGTAACACTATGATAGACAAAATAAATATAGAAGTTTTAAAAGATTTCATACAATCCGGCAATATCAACTTTTTGATAGGATCAGGTTTGTCAAGACCTTTTTTACCTGTACTTGGAAATATTGAAAAACAAATGGCTTCAGTTAAAGATGCTCCGGTAAATAAACAGGAGGCACTTGCAGCTGTTCTTTATAAGGAATATTTTGAAAAGGTAATACTCCCTAATTTCAAACCTGATTATGGATCTAAAAATTATACGCTTACACATAATAACTATTGTGAATTTTTGAATATATGGAACGATATTCTTCATAATAGGTGCAGCAGTCTCCGCTCTAAGCAAGCAAATATATTTTCAACAAACATTGATTTATTTGTAGAAAGTGCTGCCGAGACTACTGGCGTTGAATTCAATGACGGTTTTATCGGAAGCATAAATCCAGTTTTTTCAGAAGCAAATTTCCAAAAAAGTGTATTGAAGAATAGTATTCACTTCCAAAATAGTACAGAACTACCAGTATTTAATCTATTGAAGGTACACGGCTCCATCAATTGGAAAAATACTGATGACAAAGTTTGTAATGACTTCAATTTAAGTTTAGTCTCAGAAATAGAACAAGCCTTGTCATACAAAACAAGTTCTTTCCCTGCATATAAAGAGACAAATGAAGATATATTAAAACAACTTATTGGCAGACATAATTTCAAGGGTTTTATAGAGGCATACAATAAAATGCTATTAGTAAATCCAACAAAGAAGAAGTTTAGTGAAACTGTTTTTGATGTGCATTTCTATGAATTGATGAGACTGATGTCTAATAATCTTGAAAAGGAAAATTCTTTATTATTTGCAATGGGCTTCTCATTTGAAGATGAACACATTCGCAATATTGTAAAAAGAGCTTTAAAAACAAATCCGACCTTGATGGTCTTCATCTTTTCATATCAAGATAGCGGTAAAAAAAGGTACTTAGAGTTATTTGGAGAGAACGATTCAAATCTTTTGATAATTACCCCGTCAGAATTCAATGAAACTAATGCATTGAAAGAAGATGATGAAATCAAAGAGTTTGACTTCCGCTCAATCAATAATGTCTTCAAAAGTATATCATCTAAAATTCCGTTTCATTTTAAATATGACAAATAATAAAGATATAATCACATATCAATCTATTTTCCATATCGGAATCGTTCTTTCTGTATCTGGACGTGAAGTTAAAGTCAAGGTAGACAAGCAGAAGAATCTTCCCCACATTATATTCAACGGGACATTAATAAAGAATATTTCCGTTGGTGGTTATTTGAAAATAATAAATGGTTTCAATACCCTTATAGCAAAGATAGACGGTGAGTTTATCACAACAGACGACAAACTGCCCAATAACAACTACAATGCAGCTGAAGATAGGATTTATCGAGTGCTTGTATGCAGTTTAATAGGTTATCTTACACCTGGAAAATTCGTTAGGGGAGTAAAGTCTTTACCCCTCATTGACAATGAGTGCTTTATCCTATCTAATGAGGAATTCCGCCAAATTCATTCTTTTGTTGAAAAGTCAAGTGATAAGACTATCGAAATAGGCACATTAGCTACCGACGATTATACTCCAATCTCTTTAGGTGTTCAGAAACTGTTCTCAAGCCATATCGGAATTTTTGGCAATACAGGTAGCGGAAAATCTTATACTCTTGCTAAATTGTATAGACAACTGTTTGTTGAGTACAAATGCTCTAAACTATTTAAGAAATACTCAAAGTTTCTTTTTATTGATTTTAATGGAGAATACTCAGGTACAGATGCTATAGTATCTGATAAACAAGTATATAATCTATCGACGCGAACTACAAAGGATAAGATTCCTTTTCCCAAAAAGGCACTACTTGATCTTGATACATTATGCATTTTCGCTAGTGCTACAGAAAAAACTCAGCGTCCCTTTATTAGCCGTTGTCTTGAATATCATGATTACATCAGAGATGAGAATCACTTCAAGAATATCTTAAAAAAACTTATTGAGGAAATTCTATTGATGTCTGACAAGCAGAGAGCAGAATTACTGTTAGACTATGTTGAACAGATTGTACCAAAGTATATATCTATTGACGGTGAAATAATTAACCTTCATTCCGGATTAACATTCCACAATAGCAAAAACTATTATTATTGGGATGGTGAGATGTCAAAAAGTATTCAGTCCGCTCCTGAATTAGTTCACAACACTTTGTATTACAAACAGGCAGAAGAATACTCCCAACCAACAGATTTGATTGAATACTTTATACATATAATGTATTTACGACTCATTAGAGATGTCTTGGATAACCGTGCGATGAATGAGCACATTGCGCCAGCAATAAATAAACTAAAAAGTATGGTTAAAGATATTGGTAATTTGATTGATTTCAACGATGATGATTTTTGGAAAAAGAATAATGTTGTTGTTGTAAATCTTGATAGTGTCAATCAAGATTTAAAGAAAATGATACCTCTATTGCTATGCAATCATCTATATAAGGAACATAAGCATCAAAAGGAAAAAGACCTAACATACCTCAATATTATTATTGATGAAGCCCATAATATTCTATCATATCAATCCAATCGCGAAAGTGACACTTGGAAGGATTATCGCCTTGAGGTTTTTGAAGAAATAATCAAAGAGGGACGTAAATTTGGCGTCTTTATGACAATCGCAAGCCAACGTCCCTCAGACATTTCTTCAACTATTGTATCTCAGTTGCATAACTACTTCATTCATAGACTTGTTAATGATGAAGACATTAATAAAGTAGGACAAACAATATCTTTCCTTGACAGGGTATCAAAAGAGTCATTGCCAATTCTCTCCACGGGAGTATGCGTTATAGCTGGACAATTGGTAGAAATGCCGATAGTTGTACAAATTTCAAAAATTGAGGATAAGTACAAGCCAAATAACGAAACAATAGATATCGTATCAAAATGGTCATAATTGTTGAGCTAAATACATGTAATTATGAATGAGGAATTTGCAGATATACAATACGCATCAATCAGAGAGTGCAAGTATGCCCAATGGTTTAATGAGGTACATTACAACGGGAAAACACTTTCGGATTCAGAGCGTAAAAAATTGATTTATGTCATGGATGACGCCATAGCACAATACTCTGAGGGACTTCCGTTGATGATGAGTATTTTGGAAGACACAAAAGAACAACACGATGATTATCACGAAATTGACAGGATAGTTGTCTCCGTATGCTTGTTTGTCATTATGACAATGATTGACAGTATGGTTGCTGGAAAATACTTTATTCTTGCTGACCGCGACTATGATCGGAGGTTTATGCGCGGAAAATTGTTTGTAATCCTCAATGAGGGCTTCAAAAAACTCTATGGCTTTAATAAAATGTCCCATAAGAAATCAGAATGGGAAAGACTCCATCTCATAATGAATCACTTCCCAGAAGTAATCAATCGCCAGTATCAAGAATTGACATCTCTCCTTGAAAAACAATCCAAAACTTCTTCTTGGTGGAAAGATGAACGTAATTATGAGACCCATCTTGACACAGAAAAATTATATAAATCAAGACAAGAAGAGATTATTGAAAGCAAAGTAATGATGGATTCTCTGAAACTTTTTAATACATTAATGGCTGTAAGTAATTTTCTGGGGAACGTTCACGCTTGCCTTTTCAATTTCCTTGTTGGAAAATATCGCAGAGGTGAATTGTCGGAATGATAATAATGTAATATCGAATATATGACTACTTATTGTACACTTTCAACACATATATTTATAAAGTAACTTAGTTTATGCTACAACCAATATCTACAACAGTGTCTCGTAATCATAGTAAGCATATGAAGACTGAGCGTTTGAAACACAATGGTGGTTCTGTTCCTGAGGCAAAAGACTTCTCTATATGTGCACTCAAAATAATGGATGATTGTGCCCAGAAGAAATGCCTTCGAGGTGGATTGTATTTCTTCAATGACCGTTTGTGTCAGACACAAGATGGAGAGATTGCACTTAATCTTAAGTGTAAGGTTCCTCATGATTTCTATGGTGCAAATATTAATATACAAGCAGTCGTAGGGCAAAATGGTAGTGGTAAGTCTTCAATCCTGGAATTACTTTATCGCATCATCAACAATTTTACATTCATGTTGGAGCTAGGTATGTACCGGAACTCTTATGCTGAACAACTCTTTTATGTAAAAGGATTGCATGCCACTCTCTATTATCTGCTAGATGGTCACATCGGGACCTTGGTGGCAGATGGTGATGTTATGCATTTTCACTATGATAGTTACGAACAGCACCTACAATTTGAGGTCTTGAATAGCCAAGGACCTTATCAAGTTCTGACTCAAGGACTTGATATTCATAACGAAGTGGTTGAAGAGGCTGCAATTCTTACGCCACTCCGCAGGATGGCAGAGGTCTCACGGCGATTCTTTTACACCATCGTAACGAACTATTCTATGCAATCATATAATGATCAGGACTATTATGATGAAAAGACTTACAAAGAGTTCGTTCCTAAGTTGGAACAGGGCAAAGGTGGAAAGAAGCAGGTTAGCAAAGTGGTAGTTGAGCGTGAAGAAGGTGATGTATGGATTCGTAGTATTTTTCATAAAAATGATGGATATCTTAGTCCTATCGTTTTGAATCCTTACAGAGATGAGGGAGTCATTGACACGTACAAGGAATATCGTCTTTCTCAGTATCGGCTCTCTACGATATTTATTCAGGCAGAGAAAAAAGGTATTCAAGTAATTGACGATTATAAATTGGCTTCTGTGGATTACACTTATGACCCTAGAGCTGTAGAAATTAAGTTTAAAAAACTCTATCTAGGTAAGGTCCGTCATGACTCAGAATGGATGGAATTTTCAGATGTGGCATCATGGCATAAGACTTATCGAGATAGTATTGCTTATTTACTTCTGCGTGAGTTAGGCTTAGAAAAGTTGGACTTTACAAAGAATATCATTAGGGATGCTGCTCTCTACATGGTTTATAAAGTGCTTTCTATTGCATCCAAATATCCTTCCTACTACAAGTATGAAGATTTCGGTAATCTTAAATCCTATTTTCAAGGAGGAAAGTACTATTCAGAACAGATTCGCAATCTTGTTGATGCAATTAAGAAAGACAAGTCTCATATCACAATTAAGTTCCGACAGGCAGAGAATTTTATCAATTTGATTAAGTGTAACGTTGGGTTGGAACAAGAGTTTAATGGCACTTTTACTTTTGATTATTACCAAAAGAAATTGGAAGTATATGGTCTAATTCAGAAGTCTCCCTCAAACCTACGCGAGTTAACAAAAATACTACCTCCAGCGTTTTTTAGTATTGACATAAAGCTTAAGAAAGATGATGAGACTACTATAAGTTTAAGTCGTATGAGTAGTGGAGAACGACAGTTGCTTTATACCTGTGGCACCTTTATATATCATATAATTAACTTGATGAGTGTGCAAGATTCTCGCAGAGTTCGTTATCGCAATATGATGCTTGTGCTTGATGAAGTGGAGATTTGTTTTCATCCGGAGTACCAAAGACAATTTATCAGTCGTTTGCGGGATATGCTCGCAAAGTTCCGTTTTAACAAGTATTGCTCTATTTGCATTATTATTGCAACGCATTCACCCTTTATCCTGAGTGATATACCGCAACAAAACATACTGTATCTGAAGAATGGACAATGTGTGAATAATTATGTATCTGTTAATCCCTATGCTGCAAACGTAAACGACATTTTACACCAGAGTTTCTTTTTGGATAAAACCTTCATGGGTGATTATGCTTTGGAAAGAATGCAAAAGTTGCTAGCAGACATAGAATCCTATGGGAAAAATAAGATTAATCGAAATATTGCGGAACTAAAACAGGAGATAGCCTTGGTAGGAGACAAGTTCCTCAAGCAGCAACTCACAGCGTTACTAACTTATAAGGAGACACTATCTAATCATGGACAGAATATTGATTAACGATGACATCCTGAAATATGCACAAATGTATGAGCAAGCTTTTCGTATATGCCAACCTGATGTACCGACTGAGTTGAGGAACATAAAAGAAAGGCTTGATATTTACAATGTAGATAACCACCTTCTTCCTAATGTTCTCGATGAATATAAGGCGTATGTAGAAGAAATTGCTAAAGATTATGACAATGCAGAAGACGAGACAATGAACTTGTTGGTTCTTCAACCCCAACATTTTCACAACTATATAAACAAATATGAAGGAGTTTTATTTCAGCATGTAGAACTCGATAAAGAACTTGTTTATCATAAACAAATCGGAGGAAAAAGACCTGGCCCAAAGAAGAAAAAATTCTGGGAGTTGATAGTTGATGCGATGCACTATGAGAAGATAGTTCGTCCAATAATGATTCCTATTATTGAGGCTATGGGAATTAGAACTTGCGTATATTGTAATATGCAGTATGCTCTTACCATTGACCATAGTAAGGGATTGTATGAGTTAGATCATCGTTTCCCCAAGTCAAAGTATCCTTATTTATGTACAACATTCTATAATTTGCAGCCTTGTTGCCCAACATGTAATCACGGCAAAAATACTGCTACCGCTGATTTTGGATTATATACCACAGACTCTAATGAATTGCATCCATTTCATTTGTTAGCAAAACCTCATTTATATTTAAGGGAACGTAGATTTAATCCCCAATATATCAATATCCACTTGATTCCGTCTGATGTACATAATTTAACGAACTGTCAATTGGCAAAAACTCATGAAAAAGATTTTATGATAGATTCAACCTATGCAGCGGTAAAGGATGTGGCAGAGGAGACGATTTGGCGGTGCAAAGCGTATGATGACACATATAAGGATTTATTTATAAAGAATTTTCCGGAACTTTATAATAAAGATGCACTCCATCGTTTTGTGTTTGGAACGTATTCTGACGATAAGAATGTTCATTGTCGTCCATTGACTAAATTGATACGTGATATAGAAAAAGATATGGGTGTTATTATAGAGCCTGTTTAAAAATAATGAAGCAAAAACGGCTGGCTATAACTATGAAAGCACGTAATTTAAATAGTTTTCACATGTAAATACTCAAGAGCCCCCATATAGTCATTAAAATAGGCCACATTTTGTGTCGTTCAAATATAAGCAAGCTATTTATTCATGCAATTTTTCAGCTAATTTTTGTGCTTCCCTAACCTGATGTTAGTACTCAAGACCGATACTTTGAATTTTCTCCGTAAAGAGCGAAAGTGCAAGCAGGACAAATGTTTGCACTTGCACCTTTGCACTATGGGCTCTACAGTTTGCTTTATATCAGCTTTTCTCTAAAGAAATTTGCTGATCCTCAAGAAAATCCGTAATTTTGCGCCGCCAATTGAATAAAAACATAAAGCTTACAATGCTGCAAAGAAGAATGAACAACTGGAACACCGTATCGGATCGAGGCATAAAATGCCTTGAGAGATTGTCGTGTGTCCATACTTCGGGCATTGGAGCATTCTATATTTTTGGAGATATTTTCCGACGAACGTCTGATAGAACATCGGGGATACGATGATGCTGGTATCCCGCTGAAACGATAAATGAAAACCGTCGGAGAGTCCTTACCAAACTTTTCGACGGTTTTTGTTTTAGATCTTTGATCTACAATAAACGCTGCGCCTCAGCATATTCCGGTCAATGACCGGATCTGCATTCGGCTTGCAGTTTATTTGATGCCTGTTGGTGACGTTCGCACGATGTGCTCTTCTCCGTCAATTCCGTCCACGGGCTGATTTGTAACGTATTATTAACCGCGCAACGATGCGCATGAACGAAAAGATTATGAATTATAAATTTGACGGAAGCAGGGTGTTCTTTACATCCGACACCCACTTCAATCATACCAATATCATCAGGTTCTGCAACAGGCCTTTCAAGGATGTATCGCACATGAATGAAACGATTATTGCCAACTGGAATCGAGTGGTCGGTCCGGAGGATATCGTGTTCCACCTGGGTGATTTCTGTCTGGGCGGTTCTGCCGAATGGGTAAACGTACTGAACAGGCTGAACGGGAAAATATACCTTATTTCCGGTAACCACGACATCAAGAACCTGAGGCAGAATTACACGAAATACTTCGAGCAGATAACGATGCAGATGTATATCGAGGTGGATAAACAGAAGATTTATCTGAATCACTGTCCGTTCCTTTGCTATGGCGGCTCATACGATGACACCTGGCAGCTTTTCGGACACGTGCATACCCGAAGGAACAATACCGGAAAGGATGCTTCTCGGCTAAGTATGCTTCTTCCGACACAATATGATGTCGGAGTGGACAACAACGATTTCACTCCGGTTTCATTTGCGCAGGTGAAGGCAATCATAGGGAAACAGATTGAGCATTCAAAGAAAGGAGAACTGTAAGATGAAGATACAATACATGAGTGATCTGCACATGGAGTTCCAGGAAAACAGCAGATACTTGAAAAATAATGAATTGCCTGTAACCAGATGGGATATGTTTTTGAGGATGAACACCTGATGAACGGATTTGATCGGCCAGGTTTATTGAAATTTAATGGACATACAGAAATGAACGAAAGAAAGAACATAGACAGAAAGCTCCTTGCCGATTTGGCGAAGGAGGTCTGGCTTAACACCTCGCATTTGGAGGCGTTGGGCGAAAGCCGTCAATGGGAGATTGTTGTTGGTGGCGATATGCTTGAACGGTTGGTTGAGATACAGCATCGGTTCGAGCGGCTGGCCGTAATGGGTGACGATGAGTACCGGGGATTCCATATCGAAGTGCCACGGCCTACGCCGGAAGAGTGGGGGTATACCGAGGAATTGATCACTTCAGGGGAATATGACAGTCGAGAAGCGTTCCTTGCTGATTGGCTTGCATTCAACCCGATGGAAACCAGATGGTTTCATGTCGCTTCAAGCAGATATGGGGATTCCCGGTCAATCCGTGTTACTGACCGGAAGCATACCCATTTTATCATTACGAATCGTTCCAAGTATACGGATGCAGAGCCAAATGATACGTGGTGCAGGGAGAACCTAATCCGCCTCTTTGACTATCTGGAACGGATAATTGATATTATTGTCGCAAATCCCGACGGGTTCAACGATTACGTGGCGCATAACCTGCCTTACCAGCAGCGTATAGGACGGATTGCACAAAGGGAGTTTAACCGTATCGTGCCGAATTTCAAAATCAATGTGGAAGATAGGGATACGGCCATCAAGGCATTGGAGGACTCGGTGTGCGGGCGTTCTGTCCCTCTTTTGGAAACCATGACTATACGAAAGTATTGCACCTATTTCCGCATTGCCAACGAGGTGTATGAGGCTTATCACCGGAAGTTGGGATTCAGAGGGCGCATCCATACAGACCAGCAGGATGTTCCAGAAGAACTGCGTGATGTGGTCTATTACAAGCGGAAGAAGTTTGTGGATGTAATGGAAATGTATGACATTGACAGTCCGGAGGATTTCATGCGGTTCGCAACTGACCACTATGGTGAACTAGGCCTTTCACGTCTAAATATCTTTGCCTCACACGACCGGCAACAGGGGTGGAAAATTGTTGTTTCCAACAGTTATTCTGCCAATGCCGGATTGGCCATTGAAGTGGCGACAACTTTGTATAAGGCCGGGGCACCGCTGCTGATATATGATGCTGAGAAGCTCTTAAGGATCCTGCTCGAAGAGGATTATGTACGGTTGGTTTCCGACTCATATCACAATTATATGGGTTATCAGGAAGAGGGCACTGTATACGAATTACCGTGGGAATACGAATGCTCGGACGATACTGATTCAGTTCTGACTAAGGAGCAATATCAGGCAATCGTCTCTATTGCAGGATGGCTGTCAGAAGAAAGAATAAGCCTAAAATAAAAGAGTATGACAGAAAAAACAATGTGCAAATTACCGGCACTAATTCAATATAGTGCCGATAATTTGTAGGTTTATTGAACTACGTATCTCTGGTGAAAGGGTATACTTTAATGTCCAAATACCGACATTTTGTCATGACTGTCTGACATAATGTTTCGATATTCCTAGATTGGAAATCAGAAAAGCACTATAGAATTAATTAAAATGATTTTGGTGAGAAATTTGTTTAATTCGTTTGTGTAATATTTAGGAAACAATGAATAAATACGAAAAAGAAGCAAGAGTCTATCCAGCTATCGCAGGAATGATAATTCCTATTATCTTGACTACATTGTATGTCACATCGTTTATACCCAAATCTTTGGATATATGGGAGTCAATAATTGCAAAAATCGGATTGTTTATCCCAGTGACTTTATTTTATGGTGCATTAGCCTATTGGGTTCGTCAACTGTTTATTGATGCTTCTAAACGATTGTTTCAGTTTCGTTTGTTTAAAGAAGATGAAACTGAGATGCCTACAACAAAGCTTCTTCTTTGGAGTAGCGATGTGAGAAAGTCTGAAGCTGATATAAAACGGATAGCTGAAAAGGTAAAGATAGATTTTGGCATTCAACTATTATCAAAAGATGAAGAAATCGCTAATCTATCCGAGGCTAAACGTACTATTGTTGATGCCGTTGGAAAGATGAGGGAGGTGACTCGTAATAATGAGAATCTTCAACAGTACAATAGAAAATACGGATTCTGCCGTAACTATCTTGGAGCTTGTGTGTATGCTACAGGGGCAATTATACTTGCACTTACTGCAAATTTTATTCTAGATATGCCATATGCAAGGATATTACTTGTGGCTTTAGCGGCTCAGATTTTATTAGGTATTATAGATTATGCATCTTACAAATCTAAAGCCTATGATTACGCTAGAGCAATGTATAACGCATATATAACTGGTGCAGAGTATGAACGAGAATAAAAATGTACTAAAGTACGAGTATGAAGCCCTGAAAGTGGGAGATGCTGACGCGATACTTATCAGACACTATATTAACGATGTGCCGTTTATCGTACTGATTGATGCAGGCAATGCTGGTGATGCTGCAATTATAAAAAAGCATCTTAAAGATTATTATAACAGTTACTATATAGACTTGGCAATATGTACACATCCGGATAGTGATCATAAAGATGGGTTCTTTGATCTGCTTCAAGATGATGATATTACTATAGATACATTTTGGTTAACTGATCCAGCTCAATATCTTGATGTTGATGATATACAAAATTATAGGAACAAAGAGAATGCAACAAAGGCTGTCCGTAAGATCTGGCAAAAATCTACAGACCCCAACCTCAACCTTATTGATTTAGCATTGAAAAAATGCGAAAAGGTGATGAGTGTAATTGATGGAGTCCAACATCCAATACTTCCAATAAGTATTGTTGGTCCTTCTGAGAAATATTACAGAGAGGTAGTAAAGACTATGGTAGCTGATTATGGTATTAAGACATACGATGATAGTTCAAAAGAAGCATATGACGATGCGTTCAAGATTGATGAGAATGATATAAAGAGTGTAATCGATAGTGAGGAAGATTCATCTCCTTACAATGCTTCCAGCCTTATTATCTTGTACGAACCGGGGGATGGCAAAAGACTACTCTTTGCAGGAGATGCAAATACCACCTCTCTTCAGATGATGCTGAACAAATATAAATGGTTGAGAAATGTGGATTTTCTTAAAGTTCCGCATCATGGAAGCCGTAGAAATCTGAATACGTCAATCATAGAGGATCTTTCCCCAAAAAGTTCCTGTATATCTGCTGCTGGCAATAAGAAACACCCTAGTGGACGTTTAGTATATTGGCTTGCTAAATATGGAAACGTCTACTCTACTCATATTTGTAATTCCTATATGCATTGTCAGTCGGGAACCATACCAAATAGAAATGGTTCTGTAAATCTAATGCCATTAAAGAGGAATCAGAATAACAAGTTGTAAACGTCAAGTTAATTTCGGTACTGTTTTGAAATATTAAGGATATGTAGATAGCTTTTTACTTGCGAGTTAAAGAGTTGAGAGACTGTAAACTAAAGTGTGTCAAGTAAAGGGAAAAGAAATTATTAACTTTACAGACACACTTTAATTATGAGCAATTCATTTGATTTTGAGGAAATCAAGGCACAAGCCATTGAAAAGCTGAAGGCAGGAGTGTCGCTATCCGGCAAGGACGGGGTATTGGCGCCTTTGTTGGAGAATCTGCTGAATAGCGCCCTGGAAGGAGAAATGGACAGTCATCTTGACGAAGTCGAACGCGAGATGGGCAACCGCTGCAACGGTCATATGAGCAAGCAGGTACAGACATCAATGGGAGAAATAACCATAAACACACCGCGCGACCGTGACAGCACTTTCGATCCCCAGGTTGTGCGTAAGCGAGAGAAGATCCTTGCGGACTCACTTGCGGGCAGAATCATAGGCCTGTACGCCATCGGCAACAGCACAAGGGAAATAAGCGACATTCTGGAGGAACAGTTCGGCAACCGCATATCGGCAGAGACCATAAGCAGCATAACGGACCGTGTCCTTCCTGAGATACAGAGCTGGAAAAACCGGCCTCTGGACCGGGTGTATCCCATCGTATGGCTTGATGCGGTGCATTATAAGGTAATGTACGAGAAGAACCGTCCAGTGACACGAGCCATCTATAATGTACTGGCCCTTACATGCGAGGGAAGAAAAGAGCTTCTTGGCATGTACATATTCAAGAGCGAGGGAGCCAACTTCTGGCTCGGCGTCCTTACGGATCTCCAGAACAGAGGTGTCCAGGATATCCTCATCGCCTGTGTTGACGGGCTAAAGGGCTTTCCCGATGCGATAGCAAGTGTCTTTCCTCAAACTACGGTCCAGCTCTGCATCGTACACCAGATATGCAACTCTGTCAAGTATGTTGCCAGCAGAAACCAGAAAGAGTTCATGCGGGACCTGAAACTCGTATATCAGGCGGTCAACAAAGATGCCGCAGAAAAGGCACTTGACGACCTTGAAATCAAGTGGGGCGAGGACTATCCTATTGTCATCAAGAGCTGGCGTGAGTACTGGGACCGTCTGACCGCCTACTTCCAGTACTCACAGCATATCAGAAGGATAATATATACTACAAATACCGTAGAAGGCTATCACCGCCAGCTCCGCAAGGTAACCAAAAACAAGGGTGTATTTATATCTAATACCGCCCTGGAAAAACTTGTCTATCTTGCATTTACGAGAATACGGAAGAAGTGGACACAACCGGTGCAGAACTGGGGCCAGACGGCCCAGCAACTGGCCATCCTGTTCCCGGACAGGTTCAGGATCTTGGCCTGACAACATCTTTCGTTTGGAGTTCTTTGACGATATTGATAACTTAGCGGAGCCGTTTTGGGATATTGATGGTTCCAAAACGACTCCGAAATATAACTTGACACAGTTTAGTTTACACTACCAAGAGTTGAAAGTCAGACAATGCGCAATCTAACTACTGACCGGTTTCTTAAGGTCTGTAGTCGAACATTTATATGATTAACTATTTTTTTACATTCAATTCTTTTGCTCGTCCCGCTAAAATCCTCAAAAAATTATTTCTAACATCATCTGTTTCTGTATCTACACGAAAAATACCTATGCTCCGTTAATTATTTCTCAAAGTTAAATAACAATCCATTTACATGCGGTTGTTAATATATGGCAATTATAATTGACAATGAGTTTATCGTGCTCTCATGTGAAAACTGTCGCCATCCATGCAGAAACTTCCATTCTTTACATCACTCCCCTAACATAAAGTCCATTTTTGCCATATATTATCTGAATGAAAGGCAAGTCCTGGCTTTGCTGCTCAGTTTTCATCTCATTGAACTGCTGCTCGTCTATTGTGCTGGGGCTATTGGGCATATTAGGATGTGAGTGCCATTCTCCTAGGTAGCGAACTTGATGATATGTCAACGCTGTTATTCGCTCATACTCTTTTGTAAGCCCTCCAAAGCCCCTAACGAACGACACTGGCGTATGAATACTATCTTTTGGGGCTTCCACCATATAATAAATATATACTATGCCATAGTCTCTGTCATAACTTCCGAAGAGGCATCCTCCAGTCTCTGCATTAGGGGAAGTTTCATACATTATCTTCATTTTTGCTTCTACAACTGAAGACAGATAAATCGTTACATTCGAAGAAGAATATTGGCTCCACGCTGACACTGACATAGGCAGGCTTTCAACCGTACCATCTTCCATATTTAGATGCCAGACATTCAGAAATTCTTTCTCATCTAAGAAATGTTTTCTTATCTGTTGGGATAAGATGCCAGCCAAAATACGTACATTTTCATAATTAAGTATCACTGATTCTTCTCTGCAACTGAAAGTGTTTGTGCTCACCTTATTAGTTTGTTCTAGATGATGTTCAAAACGATGGTCTTCTATCAGATTACGATAATAGTCCATCTCCAACAAATCAAGTGTATGCGTTCTTGCAGCATCTTCCATTAAAAGCACCAAATCGTCACCCTTGGGATTTAGAAAAGAGGTGCATCGTCTTTTATCACCTTGTTCACGAGACAAATGCCGTTCGACAGCTATAGATGTACTAACGTCTATAATCAGTTGGGTCCCATCGTTCATTCGTTCCTTGTCGTGTTTGCTCAAAGACAAATAATTGCCCTCCAGAGCTGTCAACTTTTGGGCAAATATGCCTTTATACAGGTCCTTTATAGACTTCACCTTAGATGTCATCACTTTTTCTGCAGGTAAAATATGCCTACATATGTTATGTGGAAACAAAAAGTCAAAGTCTGTGATGACAAGTTCCTTTGTTATACCCTCTCTTACAAAGTGGTCAGTCAATGCGGAGCCTAAAGTTCCAGAACCTATAATGGCAATTTTGGATAGAGTATCACTTACTCCATTTCTTATTGCATTCTCTTGTCTTGAAGTCATATCCAACACCATTGCAACCTCCACTGGTAACTGATAGAACCATGCTTCAAAACTTTCCGTAGATAGTTTGCGTTTTTTTACCAGCACCTCACTAGGCGAACATATTGTCTTGATAACAAACAGGTTCTTATTAGATTGGGTTCCGGCCTGATCCTGCTGTGTGACATATACTAGTAAGAGTAAAGGAAGTGTGGCTTTTCCAGCCACTGTCCTTTGGAGCAAAAGGAGGAGCGTGTCTGTCAATGATTCATGAATTGACGAGTTTATTTGCTGTAAATCCCCAAGCGTCCGTGGAATACGTGCAAAGTTACTCGCATAAATCTTTTCAGTTGGCAGCCAACAGGTGTAGTGAGTGGCATTTCTCTTTTCTACAAAATCCAGTGTAGATGTCAAATTCGATTTTTTAGTGTACCTTGCATATGGGTTCTTATCTCTAGGTATATTCATCAAACAGCACATCTCTTGGAAAGCAAAAAACACTTCTAATGGTCTGTTATCCTCATGAAGTTTATTTTCACTGTTTAGACTAAACCAACGGCGTATTGACGTAATATAGTCGTACGCATTGAATAAAGGACGAATATCTAAGAATGTAATATCTGAGATACATAAAGATACAGGCCTAGCATATGGTCTTGCATTGGAGTGTGGCAACTCTGTGGGAAAATTTTTTCGCAAAGCATATACCTCAGGAAGTGACATGTCTTCTTTATGACATATGATAGCAATCTCCTCTGCGCTCCTGATGTCATTGACAGGTTCATCGGGCACTTCCAAACATATCAGCTTTGCTCTAATGATTTCATCTCCATCGTTGTTGATGTAACACGACACATCTTCTGCATAGCAATGTCTGACCAAAGCAGCATAGATGCTTCGTGCTCTCGCTAAACGTAATTGTTCTCCTCGGATTTCATGGCCTCGGATAATATTTATATTATAATCCTTCATTGACCGGCACGTGGAGCAGGGTTAGCAATAGAGGGGGTTCCGGCTATAGCCGTTAGTGCCAACAGCTTTTTCCCCGTTTCTGAAATCTTAAACACAATAGGTTGAGGTATTTCACCTACTTTGTTATGAGTAGCTGTATTCACGAAATGTACAGATCCTGATTTCAATTTCTTGATATACTGTTGCTTTGCTTGATAACAAGGTGGATTCTTGCCGTCATTTTTTATTTCATCCGAAGATGCCACGACATGTGCAGCAGTACCTATCTGTTTATCAAGAATAGTCTCCGCTGAAGGAAGAATTTCTTTTTTATTGTCTGATACATTGAAGAACGACCAAGAGCAATGATGCGGTGATAGGAAGATATTCCATTTCAATTTTTCATCGTCGCTATTGTTGTCTAGAATATGCTGCCAGATATCATGTTCGGCATCACCGCCCATCAACACTCTAGTTTTATAATACACTTCCCCTGCTATTTCCACTTTAAACCAGAATTGCACGACAATTGATGTAGCATTTTTATCATCATACTTCTTACTGGTCTCTACATCTTCCTTAAAAGGAGCATGGATAAAGATTTCAAGCCAAGAGAAACTACTGCCATGAGCAGATGTTATCACTTTGCCTGGTACATAACAGTAACGACTGTCGAACTCCTTGTCTTGGTCGTAGCCGATGATACGCAGGTAATTACCCCTGGATCCTTTGAAATCAGGATTATCGTCATATAGTTCCTTACGACGTTTAGCCTCTTTACGAACAGCTACAGCTGTGTCAGCCAGATTATTCTTCAATCCTCGAGGCGTTATCCAAAGTTCCTCGATGATAATCTCATTTTTGTTCTTATCTTTATTATAATCATTTATCTTGCCATGATAGAAATTATCTTCAAAGCCTTTGCAATGGTCATCATGTGGGTGGGTGCTGATAAACAGATCAACATACGGTCGGCCTGAGGTATCCTTTTTCAACTCTTTGAGTAGATCTGCCTTAACATCGTAGTTAATTTGTTTTCCCTTACCGTCTGTAAGGTCTGATAAAATCTGACAATCTACGATTATTGTCATGCCATTATCTAGCTTTATCAGCGTACAGTCCGCATTACCCACAGGGTAATATTTGATTGTATGTTCCATATCCAACTTCTATTACTTTTCTTTCTTTTTACTAACAATGTATTCAACACTTTTGCGCACGTATGAAGTTTGCTTGCGATATGCAAACAAAAACAACAAGGTCAAGCATGCAATTGCGATTAGCGCCATCCAAGAAGTATGCATAAATTCATTCACACACGGAATCAAGTTCAGACCGAATAATATCAACAACGTAAGGAATGTCGCCAGAAAGGTTCGATACATGTTGTTCTCTGCCGAAAGGATTCCTATCTTGGAGTCATAGGCCTCTGCATCCTTATAATCACTATAGGGAGCAAACACAACAAACTTCCATTTTTTCAAATAGTGTTCCAATAGTAATGAGCCGATTCTGCTTAATACCATTCCGGAACAGTAACCTCCAAATAACATAAGGAACACATTGTCCAAAGATAAGTCATAAATTCCTAGAATATCTACGAGTACCAAGAATAATGTTCCCGGTATCATATAGTTTAAGAATTGATATACTGAAATTTTATCAAGAAATTTGTCCATATTAATCATAGTCTTCAATTTCGTCAAACGCACTCATTGGCGTTTGATATGGTAATTGCCAATTAAAATTGTAATAAAAAACAAAGCTGCTGCAATCTGCAGTCTTAAATATTTTTGCTGTTGGTATCTTCTCTAGCACCATATTCACCAAACGTCTTGATGGATGATGGCTATCAAGGCCATTTGGTGGGCAGGAAATAATATACTCCTTTGCCATAATCCGTTGAATTAATGCAGGAGTCACATTTTTTCTGCTACCATGATGAGGTAATTGTAACACATCAATAGACTTATGCACCAAGCTAAATTGTGAGTCCTTATAGTCCAGTGCCTCTTCTATGCTATTCTTTCCTGCGTCAGCAGTAAGAAGATAATTTTTGTTGGGCATGCATAGCAAAGAGACAATACTGGTCTCGTTGATAGCAGTTGTGTTCTCATTTCGCCATGACATAAATCCTTTGATATAATGCACCAGTTTATTCATCGTCCTAGTGAACGTCGTAGTATTGTTGCTATCATCCAGAGTGGTTGGTGTTTTATCTGACTCAAGAAGTTTGCTGCGGTAAAGATCTTTTGATGGAGATAGTATAGTAAGGCAGCCAAAATAGTTGTTTCCTACTACGGGGTGTATGATATTGTTTTCTCCAATTTTGGATATAGCAACCTGTTCCAGCTGATAAGCATACTTGAACGCCTCAGTCATTCGTTTATTAACGCTCTTGTCCGTAATCCTACTGTCTGCAAAATAATCTGCTGTTATATTGGAGTCTCGCCAAGGACGATTCATTATCAGCTTCTTAATTGTCAACGACTGTTCTTCAAATAACCTTATTAGGCCGGAAATATGATCTATGTCGGGATGGGTGTTGATAACTAAGTCTATGACAGATATATTAAGATTTTTTAGATATGCAATAATCTTTTCGCCAGTCTCTTTATAACCACCATCTACAACAATAATCGTTGGTTTTTGATCTTCATCCAAAAGCCTTATCAAAATGGCATCGCCTCCTTTAGAAGCACTACCAACCTGAAAAAATCTTATTTCATATGCATTAATCATTTTTCTTTTTTTTAGTCAATGTCCCTTTCTACAGAATTTGATATAAAATTACGTTTTTTTCGTTATATGACAATAAATTCTCTATAGATTTAATGAAAATTATTTGTATGAGATAAATATTCTATAGCATGAAAATATTTTGATAAGATTAATATCGTATTATAGGTTTGAAGTTGTATAGCAGTTCTATTCACTTCTTTTTTGCAGGACTAAGTTATAGAAATACAACACAACGGTTGTTTTATTGAGGCATTTGCAGTAACTTTGCAATCAAAGCTAAAATGGTATTCTAATGAACATGACGACAAATAGAATGTCACCTGTGACTTCCATATCGACAACATGTGAAACGGAACAGGATATAAAAAATTGGTCGCAATACTCACAAGGTATTGCAGCTGCCATGTCTAAACGAATGGCGGAGCTCGGTTTGACACAACAGATGCTTGCTGAAAAAATGAACTGCACCCAACAATACATCTCCAAAGTATTGAAAGGGAAAAAGAACATGTCGTTGGAAACCATATGTAAGATTGAGAATGCATTAGGCATTGAGATTATCAAAGGCCTGAATACAAAAGAGTAACGGAACAGCATAATTATGACAATACAAAGTGAAGCGGCACTAGAAGCTGGACTTATCGCCACACTTCAGCAAATGGATTATGAGTATATTCATATTGCAGAGGAGGATAATCTTCAAGCCAATTTCAAACGGCAGTTGGAGATACACAATCGTAAGCGGTTGGAGGAACATGGCCGTACTCAGTTTACCAACGAGGAATTTGAAAAGATACTTATCTATCTTGAAGGAGGAACACGCTTTGAAAAAGCGAAAAAACTCCGGGATCTCTATCCGCTTGACACGGCAGACGGCAAACGCATTTGGGTAGAATTTCTCAACCGCCAACAATGGTGTCAAAATGAGTTTCAGGTGTCCAACCAAATCACGGTGGAAGGGCGAAAGAAATGCCGTTATGATGTAACCATTCTTATTAACGGACTTCCATTGGTTCAAATTGAGCTGAAGCGACGTGGAGTGGAACTCAAGCAGGCATATAATCAAATACAGCGTTACCACAAGACATCTTTTCACGGTTTGTTTGATTACATTCAATTATTTGTAATTTCCAATGGCGTAAACACACGCTATTTTGCAAATAATCCGAATATAGGTTACAAATTCACCTTCAACTGGACTGATGCTTCCAATCATCCATTCAATGAATTAGATATGTTTGCTGCATTCTTTCTCGAGAAATGTACACTCGGAAAAATTATTGGCAAATATATAGTGTTACATGAGGGTGATAAGTCTTTGATGGTTCTCCGTCCATATCAGTTCTATGCCGTAGAAAAGATATTGGATAAAGTAAAGAATTCAAACGACAACGGCTATATATGGCATACGACAGGTGCCGGAAAGACATTAACTTCTTTCAAGGCAGCCCAACTCGTTTCCGAACTGGATGATGTTGATAAGGTGATGTTTGTTGTTGACCGCCACGACCTTGATACGCAGACGCAGTCAGAATATGAGGCATTCGAACCAGGTGCGGTGGATGGTACGGATAATACTGATGAATTAGTAAAACGTCTACAAAGTAATTCCAAAATTATCATTACTACTATCCAAAAACTCAATGCTGCCGTCAGCAAGACTTGGTACAGTAACAAGATAGAAGCAATACGCCACTCTCGCATTGTTATGATATTCGATGAGTGCCACAGAAGCCACTTTGGGGAAAGTCACAAACGAATAATGAAGTTCTTTGACAATGCCCAAGTATTCGGTTTTACGGGTACTCCTATCTTTGCGGAGAATGCAGTGGACGGGCATACCACAAAAGAAATCTTTGGGAATTGTCTGCATAAATACCTCATCAAGGATGCCATTGCTGATGAAAATGTATTGGGGTTCCTTGTAGAGTATTATCATGGAAATGAAGAGGTGGAAAAAGAAAATGCCACCCGTATGGAGGAAATAGCAAAGTTCATCCTCAATAATTTCAGCAAGTCAACTTTTGACGGGGAATTTGATGCACTGTTTGCCGTGCAGTCTGTACCCATGCTTATCCGTTATTATAAGATATTCAAATCTCTGAATCCTAAAATCCGCATAGGTGCGGTATTTACATACGCAGCTAACGGCAGTCAGGATGACGAACAGACAGGAATGGGTACAGGGCAATATGTAAGTGGTAGTGTAGGAGATGTTGACGAATTGCAGGCCATCATGGATGACTATAATGAAATGTTCGGTACTTCATTTACAACAGAAAATTTCCGGGCATACTACGATGATATAAACCTGCGCATGAAAAAGAAGAAAGCGGACATGAAACCGCTTGATCTTTGTCTTGTTGTAGGAATGTTTCTTACCGGTTTTGACAGCAAGAAGCTGAATACGCTTTATGTGGATAAGAATTTGGAATATCACTCTTTACTACAAGCTTTTAGCCGTACAAACCGCGTATTGAATGAGAGAAAAAGATTCGGCAAAATTATATGTTTCCGTGATTTGAAATCCAATGTAGATACGGCAATCAAGCTGTTCAGCAATTCCAACAACCTGGAGGATATTATAAGGCCACCATACGAGGAAGTAAAAAAAGAATACAGACAGTTGGCATCGGATTTTTTGAAAAAATACCCTAATCCAAGTTGTATTGATATTCTGCAAAGCGAAAAAGACAAGAAAGACTTTGTACTGGCATTCCGTGATATTATCCGTAAACATGCTGAAATCCAAATATATGAAGATTACAATGAAGATGCGGAAGATCTTGGAATGACAGAACAGCAATTTAATGACTACAAAAGTAAATATCTCGATATTACTGTCGGATTTATCGATACACCTGCCAGTCCATCTGTAGTTGCCGAAGAACCTGTCCCTTACGGAAATAATCAAGGATTGGAGGATGTGGATTTCTGTTTGGAACTTCTACATAGTGATGTTATCAATGTAGCTTATATACTTGAACTCATTGCTGAACTTGACCCATATAGTGCCGATTATGCAGATCGCCGTCAGCATATCATTGACACAATGATTAAAGATGCAGAAATGCGTAGCAAGGCGAAACTAATTGACGGTTTTATCCAAAAGAATGTGGATGAGGATAAGGAGAATTTTATGGTGCAACGTAAAAAAGCGGATGGCACTAGCGATTTGGAAGAACGGTTGAATCAATATATTACTACAGAACGGGAAAAGGCAGTACGCTCTTTATCGGAAGATGAGGGTATTCCTTCTGATGTATTGACTCATTATTTGAAAGAATATGATTATCTCCAGAAGGAACAGCCGGAAATCATACAAAAGGCTTTGAAAGAGAAACATCTTGGCCTGATAAAGACAAGAAAAGCATTGACACGCATTCTTGACCGTCTGCGTGGTATTATAAGAACTTTTAGTTGGGAATAAAATATGAGTGACAATAAAGAAATAGGCTATGTATATATTCTTACGAATCCGAGTTTTCGTGAGGATTGGGTTAAGATTGGTAAAAGTTCACGTCCTGTTGATGTACGCTCAAAGGAATTGGATAACACAGCGGTTCCGCTTCCATTTGAAATTTTCGCCACTATTAAGACTGTTAAATATAATGAGGTTGAAAAGCATGTCCACAAGACAATTGACAGGTTGACAGATTTACGCATCCGTCAGAATCGTGAATTTTTCAATGTTTCTCCCCAATTAGCTTTGGAAATTTTTATTGATATTGCCAAAATGATAGATGATGCTGTTATTACTCGATATAAAGATAATAAGCCTATCAATGAAAGCATGAAAGAAAATGGAGAAGTCTTCAACGAACAAACAAAAATAGCGAAACGTGGCCGTTTTAAGTTTAGCATGGTAAATATCAAGGTTGGAGAATATATAACGTTTACTCCAACCAACCTACAAGTAAAAGTAGCGAGTGATGATACGGTAGAATATGATGGTCGCATTTACAAATTGTCTCCATTTGTAGGAACATTTATGCCAAAAGAAAGGCAGACACAATCAGGAGCTTATCAAGGAGCAAAATATTTCACATACAATGGAGAAATATTGGATGATTTGAGAACAAAAATGGAACAAAACAAAGAAGACAAATAATGTTATGATTAGATTAATAGATAATATAGACCTTGTATGGAAAAATAACCAGCCGTTAGGATGTTGTATTCATAATCGGACATGGCAAAAGATAGCTTTACAACAGGGTGATATGGATGGTGCATGCGCTGTGTATTCATTGATGATGTACCTTATCGCAATAAAGGTTCTTACTTATGCCCAAGTAAAAAATCTTAATACAAAATTTAATGGACAGACATCTAAAGGGCGACTGTTCAAGGAATTTTTTGAGAAAGAAGGCCTATGTAGAAACGGTTTTTATTTTTCCACAATTGTCGAAAAATTGAAACATTCTTTCTCGAAAGAAGTTTCTGCTGTTTCTTCCAATTATAACAGTACAGATTTCGATCAGTCAAATGCAGTACAACAGATTAAAGAGGCTATTGATGATAGCTGTCCAATAATGATTGCAGAAGTGTTTAAGGGAGGTGGTGCACATGCTATCTTGGCTGTTGGATATGAATTCTGCAATGATGAATTGACGAAAATATTTTGTTTAGACCCAGGCTATCCCATCGCTGACTATTCCTATTGGAATACTGTTATCAGAATTAATGATGCAAAGGGCAAAGTTTATTCTCATACAAGCATCTCTGACAAACAGATGAACGATATTTATATTGACGAAACGTTAAGAATAAGAAAAAGATAAGCAAATATGAGCGAAGAATTACAACAGAAACTCCGTGACCAGCTTTGGGAGGTCGCAAACCGTTTGCGTGGCAATATGTCGGCAAGCGACTTTATGTATTTTACCTTGGGGTTTATCTTTTATAAATACCTGTCGGAAAAAATAGAGAAATACGCCAACAGTGCACTTGAAGATGACGAAGTCACTTTTAAAGAATTGTGGGATATGACCGATGCCGATGCAATGGAGTTACAGGAAGAGGTCAAAAACCAGTGCCTGGAAAATATCGGTTATTTTATAGAGCCCAAATATCTGTTTTCATCTGTGATAGACACAATCAAACGAAAAGAAAATATCCTGCCAATGCTGGAACGTTCTTTGAAACGCATAGAGGACAGTACACTTGGGCAGGATAGCGAAGAGGATTTCGGAGGACTGTTCTCTGATATAGATTTGGCTTCTCCTAAGTTGGGTAAGACCGCTGACGACAAGAATACATTGGTCAGCAATGTGCTTCTTGCTTTGGATGATATAGATTTTGGTGTGGAAGCCTCACAGGAAATTGATATTCTCGGTGATGCCTACGAATACATGATTTCCCAATTTGCTGCCGGAGCTGGGAAGAAAGCAGGAGAGTTCTATACGCCTCAGGAAGTCAGTCGTATATTGGCGGAGATTGTTTCTATCGGCCACCAGCGTCTGCGCAATGTGTATGATCCTACTTGTGGCAGCGGTTCGTTGTTGTTACGTGCTGCAAGTATAGGAAAGGCAGTATATATTTACGGACAGGAAAAGAATCCGACTACCTATAACCTTGCCCGAATGAATATGCTTCTTCACGGAATCAAGTTCAGCAACTTCAAAATAGAAAACGGTGATACACTCGAATGGGACGCTTTTGGAGATACCCAGTTCGATGCAGTAGTCGCAAATCCGCCGTTCTCTGCCGAATGGAGTGCAGCTGACAAGTTTAATAATGATGATCGTTTCAGCAAAGCCGGACGACTCGCACCGAAGAAAACCGCCGATTACGCCTTTATCCTGCACATGATTTATCACTTGAATGAGGGCGGTACAATGGCTTGCGTAGCTCCTCACGGCGTGTTGTTCCGTGGAAACGCAGAAGGTATTATACGTCGTTTCCTCATAGAAAAGAAAAACTATATAGATGCTATTATCGGATTACCAGCCAACATTTTCTATGGTACAAGTATTCCGACCTGTATTCTTGTCTTCAAAAAATGCCGCAAGGAAGATGACAATATCCTGTTCATTGACGCAAGCAAGGAGTTTGAAAAAGTAAAGACTCAAAACAAGCTTCGTCCACAGCACATACAGAAGATTGTTGAAACCTACCGTGACCGTAAAGAAATAGAAAAATACAGCCATCTTGCTACCTTAAAAGAAGTTGCTGATAATGACTACAACCTGAATATTCCCAGGTATGTTGATACCTTCGAGGAAGAAGAACCTATCGACATCAAGGCTGTAATGGCAGAAATTAAAGAACTTGAAGCCAAACGTGCTGAACTGGACAAAGAGATTGAGGTGTATTTGAAAGAATTGGGACTAGTTGACTAAGTGGAGGTATGGCAAAACGGTTTGAGATAAGAAACAGTACGGCAGAGTTCCTGATATTTGTTCTTGAAGGCAAAGAAGATGGGATTCAAGTGATGTATAAGGACGAAACGATTTGGGCTACGCAAAAAGCTATGGCTCAACTATTCGATTGTTCCAGTGATAATATCGGCTTGCATTTGAAAAATATATTTGCATCAGGAGAACTCGTCAAGGATTCAGTTACCGAGAAAAACTCGGCAACTGCTTCCGACGGAAAAAACTATCAGACTATGTTTTATAACCTCGATGCAATTATATCTGTCGGTTATAGGGTCAATTCCGTACGGGCGACACAATTTCGCCAATGGGCAACATGTATACTTCGTCAGTTTGCTATCCGTGGCTACGTGATAGACAAAAAGAGAATGGAAAACGGTTCTTTCATTGGTGAAGATTATTTTGAACATTTGCTTGCCGAAATCAGGGAGATAAGGTTGAGTGAACGCCGTTTTTATCAGAAACTTACCGATATTTATGCCACTGCAATTGACTATAACCGTGATGCTCCGACCACAAAACTGTTCTTTAAAAAAGTCCAGAACAAAATGCACTATGCCGTACATGGTCATACTGCCGCAGAACTGATCGTGAATAGAGCCGATGCAGAGAAAGAGCATATGGGACTGACTACATGGGAGAATGCCCCTGACGGAAAAATTGTAAAGACTGATGTAAGCATTGCAAAAAACTATCTGAAAGGCGTAGAACTGGAAGATATGGGACGTTTGGTCAATGCCGTGTTGGATATGGCTGAACGTATGGCAAAGCGTCATATACCCATGACGATGGAAGATTGGGCAAAACGTATAGACATCATTCTTGAAGCTGGTGGAGATGCAATCCTTTCTGATGCCGGCAAGGTTACGGCCGAATTCGCCAAAAAATTTGCTGAAACCGAATTTGAGAAATACCGTGTCATTCAAGACCGTTTGTTTAGCTCGGATTTCGACCGTTTTAATGATGGTGACAACTTGTTGCCATTTGAAATTAACTCTGATAATGAATAGTGACTATGGCAAATAATAACGATAAAAAAGTCCTTAATGTTCCGGCTTTGAGATTCCCGGAGTTTAGTGGGGAGTGGAAAAAGTGTAAGGTTTCAGACTTGTTGGATTTCTATTCCACTAATTCACTTAGTTGGGAGCAGCTTGAATATGACACCAATGCCATGATGAATTTACATTATGGACTTATCCATGTGGGACTTCCGACTATGGTAGATTTGGCAAAAGACAAATTGCCTAATATAAAAGAGGACAACATGCCCACGAACTTTGAATTGTGCAAAGAGGGTGATGTGGCTTTTGCAGATGCCTCAGAAGATACAAATGAAGTAGCCAAGACTATTGAGTTTTATAATCTTGCAGAGAAAAATGTCGTCTGTGGATTGCATACAATTCATGGGCGAGACAATAAGCACAAAACCGTTGTTGGATTCAAAGGATATACTTTCTCATCTACCGTATTTCATAATCAAATAAGACGAATAGCACAAGGAACAAAGATTTACTCAATTAGCACCAAGAATTTTTCAGAGTGCTATATTGGATTGCCATCAAAACCAGAACAGACTAAAATTGCAACTTTACTACGCCTTATTGATGAACGCGTCGCCACCCAAAACAAAATCATTGAGAAACTGCAATCCTTAATTAAAGGGATTACAATTTTACTAACAACCAAAGGAGAGCCTAATACTACTATCGCTCAATGTTTAGAGTGCCACAGTTCAACGCTTCAAGAAAGAGAAGTCTCACACAGCGGATTGTATAAAGTGTTTGGCGCAAACGGCTTACTCGGATATACCGATATGCCGCAAATGAATGGTGATTCGATACTGATAATCAAAGACGGTTCAGGTGTAGGAACAGTGTCCTACGCACAAGGTGATTTTTCGATAATTGGCACGCTCAACTATCTTACAGCCTTAAGTAACTATGATGTACGATATCTATACTTCGTTCTGTCTGTGTTTAATTTTCAGTCGTACAAAACAGGAATGGCAATACCACATATCTACTTCAAGGATTATGGTAATGCGAAAATATATTGTCCTCCACTTTCCGAACAAAAGCGTATTGCAAATGTACTTGGAAAATTGGAGAGCAAACTCTTTTTGGAGCAAAATATTCTTGTATCGTTTAACTTGCAAAAACAATATTTATTGCACCAAATGTTTATATAAACATCTGCGACAACAGATACGATTTCTGTATCTGGATTGCTTGTAAGGAAGTTTGTTCATTCTTTATTTTGGCAAGTATAGTATCTAAACACTTTGCAATATGTTCTTGGATTGTTAGCTCAGGGAGAATGATCTTTAGTTTGGCCAAAGGTTGACGAACAATCTGTGGTTGACCTGACCCGGATATAATGCTATTGAAATTTATAGACGATAGGTAATGAAATAAATATCGTTTATTTACATTTTCAGCAAAATTATCGGTATTTATAACCATGGCGTTTCCTGTTATCCATGATTTAGGCTCTGTATAATTAACCGTTCCGCAAGTATTTCCACGGCATGTAATGCAGATTTGTTCTTTCTCATGATTATATAAATGGTATTTACCAATAATACCATTCGCACCATATACAAGATAACCATCTTCTGTTAAGTCCGTTGAAAGAATCGTTTTAGGTTGATATATATCTGCAATATCTTGTAAAGCAATATAATCTCCTTGGTTTTGGATCATCATATTATTGCGAATCCCTTTAATTTACGAATACAAATCCTTAATTCAGGCAATTAGCCAAAAGGTACTGCGTCCAAGTGAATATTGGAATGAATATAGATTATGTGAATTAGCTGACATTAGAAGCGGGTATTCAGGCAATCAGGTTAGTCATAAAACAGC